>Ga0207664_10000057_pt1 | contig 122177 bp, 129 predicted proteins | sample LARL83metaG_FD_184349 | JGI IMG/M metagenome (GOLD analysis project Ga0207664, IMG submission 184349) | Corn, switchgrass and miscanthus rhizosphere microbial communities from Kellogg Biological Station, Michigan, USA - LAR L8-3 metaG... | ecosystem: Host-associated > Plants > Roots >...
GTGATCGGGGAGACAGGATTTGAACCTGCGACCGCCCGGCCCCCAGCCGGGTGCGCTACCAGACTGCGCCACTCCCCGTGGTGCTATGTGCCAGAGCGGGCGACGGGAATCGAACCCGCCCTAGAAGCTTGGAAGGCTTCTGTGCAACCACAACACTTCGCCCGCAGGCTGAGTGGAGATGATACCCGGGCTGCGAGTGCGGCGGGGGAGCGGTCCGCCGCGACTCCCGCTCGCTCACGTCGTTCGTCGCGTGCGGCCGGCCGCCAGCTCGGCGAGGCTGAGTGTCGAGACCCACGTCTCGCTCGGAAGCGCGCTGCTGCCCGCGGGATCGATGAGCATTGAGGTGTCGAGCAGGCCCGCGCCGGCGCGGATCTCAGGCACGCGGCGTGGGGTGCTGGTCGGCGAAGGCGTCGAGGTCGGCGCGCAGTCGCGCCGGATCGATCGTCGGGGCGGCGGCGACGCCCTCGAGGAGCGCCTCTGCCGGAACTGGCGGGGCCAACGCGTCAGTGCGCGTGCGGATGTCCGCCGTGGATCGTCTGCCACGACCGCCATGTAATCCGCAGGATCACGAGCGTGATCGCGAGGCCGATCAGGGGGTCGGCGATCGGGAAGCCGAGCGCGAGGACGAGCGCGCTGGCGATCACGGCGAGCGAGACGTAGGAGTCCGCGCGGGCGTGGTCGCCGTCCGCGATCAGCGCCGGGCTGTCGAGCCGGCGGCCGGCGCGCGTGCGGACGATCGCCGCCAGCCAGTTGCCGGCGGCGCCGATCGCGCCGGCCGCAGCAAGCGCGCCGAGCTGGTGGACCGTCTGCGGGTGCACGAGCCGGCTGACCGCCTCGACGCCTGCCACGCACGCCGACGCGAAGATCGCGGCGACGACCGCCAGCCCGGCCCAGCGCTCCGCGCGCTCGCTGCGCAGCGCAAACGCGATCCCGAGCGGGATCGCCGTCGCCGCGTCGCCGCCGTTGTGGATCAGGTCCGCCAGCAGCGCGACCGATCCGGACACCGCGAACACGACCGCCTGCGCCCCCGCCGCCAAGCCGAGCACGAGCAGCGCCAGCAGCACCGCGCGCACGCCCGCGCGCGAGCGTCTGATCGACGGGTCGAGCAGACCGTGGCTGTGGCCGTGCTCGTGCTCGTGTCCGTGCTCGTGTCCGTGCTCGTGCGCATGAGCGTCGCGGCTGGCGGTCTGCGGCATCGCGCGCGAGGGTAGCGGCTCCGACCGGCGCGGGTCCGCAGGCTCAGTCGCGCCCGAGCAGCCGTGCGAGCAGCCCCGGCCGCGGCGGCTCGACCTCGTCGCGCAGCGGCAGGCGGCCGGCCTCGCGCGCTGCCATCACGCAGGCGGTGTGCGCGTGACGCCGCCCGCCGCGGTCGTCCTCGGGCACGACGAGCATGTGCGCGCTCAGCGCCGGCAGCAGCTCGTCGCAGAATGGGCAGCGGTACGTCGCCGGCTTGCGGTTCGCGGCCGGGCGCACCTCATACCAGCGGGCGTCGGCGAAGCTGGGCATGCGCGCATCGTGCCAGCGCGGCGGCGCGGCGGCGGCGCGGGGCGCTTCTTGCGGCGTCACGTCGCCGTGGGCGCGGCGGAACGCCGCCTGCCCGTACCACTCAACCCGCACGCTGCTCCTCCAGCTCGGGGGCTGCGCTCATGCGGCGGGGGACACGGGCGCCTGCCGGGACCGCTGGGACCGGCTCGTCGAGCTGACCGACGCCGGCCGCGAGCTGCTGCGCACGACGCGCGCCCGCCGCGAGGGCTGGCTGACCGACGCGCTCGCGCGCGAGCTGGAGCCCGCCGAGCGCGCCCTGCTCGCCGACGCGCTCGCGCTGCTGCGGCGGATCGCGAACGCCTGAGGGGCAGGCGGCCGGCGGGCCGCCGCCGCTCAGTCGCGCCGCGGCGGCAGCGGCTCGGGCGGATCCGGGACGGGCGGCAGGAGCTGGAGCTGCCACCAGCCGACGTCGCGCCACGCGCCGGCCTTCCAGCCGATGTCGCGGTAGACGCCGACGCGCTCGAAGCCGAGCGACTCGTGCAGCGCGACGCTCGCCGGGTTCGGCAACGTGATGCCCGCGCACGCGACCCGCAGCCGCTGCGCGCGCAGGCGCTCGAACAGCGCCTCGTACAACGCGCGCCCGACGCCCTGGCGCTGGGCGCCGCCGTCGACGTAGACGCTCACGTCGGCCGCCCAGCGATACGCCGCGCGCTCGCGGTGCGGCGCGCCGTAGGCGAAGCCGGCGACGGCCCCGTCGCGCTCGGCGACCAGCCACGGATGCGTCGCCGTCACGTGCTCGATCCGCCGCGCGAACGCGGCCGCGTCGAGCGCCTGCTCTTCGAACGAGACCGGGCTGCCGAGCACGTACGGGGCGTAGATCGCCGCGCACGCCTGCGCGTCGCGCGCCGGGTCGGCGTCGCGGATCACGGGTCGCGATGGCGATTCGCGGGGCGTGCCACGGCCGTGGATGTTCGCATGCGCACCAGCGCGTCGACACGGGGCGAAGCTGGCCCACGCTCGCTGCATCCCGCTGCTAGCTTGGGCCGCGCCGGTTCTTGGTCCAACGGGACCGGCGGTGAAGCAGGCAGGCGGGGCGCGGGGAGTCGCCGGGAGGAGGATGACGTGATGGGACCAAGGGCGCGCAGCGCGAATGGCGATCTGCGCCGTGACGAGCGCAACGGAACGACCGGGCCGGGAATCAGCATCCCGCTCGACGAGCGACATGCGCTGGCCGTGCGCCAGTCGCTGCGGTGGGCCGAGCGCGCCGCCAGCGAAGGCGACTACGAGCGAGCGCTCGGCTGGCTGCGGATGGTCGAGCAGGTCGACGGGAGGCTGGACGCGGCGTGGCGGGAGCGGCGCAAGCAGTGGAGCGCCGCGTGGACCGCGCAGTTCGTGCAGCGCAACGGCGTGCGCCGGCGCACCGGCGCGTCAGCGGACGAACCGCCGGCATAGCGAGCCCCTCGCTCCGGCACGCGCCGACAAGGTCGGTGTCGACGTCGACGCAGAGGCAGCCCGATCGATTTCATCGCACTATTTCTTGGTATTCTGTCGTGCGTTTCCTGTCCACCGGGGGAGGGGGACCTGACCGGATCCAGCGCACCACAGCGCGCCCGTCGCCTTGAGCATCCTGGTCGCTCGAAGCGAAGCGGCCTGCTTCAACCCGTGTGAAGCGGCATGAGCCGCGCATGCGCGACATGCGCCCATGCCCTCGAGCGCGCCACACGCCCACGACCGCGACGGGTCGCCGCGGCCTTGACCCAAAGGATCGTGAACATGCGACTTGCACGACGCGCCAACCTGACGTTGCTCGTGGCGGGGCTGCTGCTGGCGGCGATCGCTGGAAGCGCCGCGGCGACCACGCTCGACATGAGCGAAACGACGTTCAGAGGCGTCTGGAGAGAACTGACCTTCACTGCCGCTGAATCGTCGGTGACCTGCCCCGTGACGCTCGAAGGGACGTTCCTCCCCGAATCGCTGGGCAGGATAGCGAAGACGGCGGGCAACACGATGGGAAGAGTCACGACGACCGGCGTCGGCACCTGCACGGGCGGCACGGTCACGGCGCTAAACGAAACGCTGCCTTGGTCAGTGAAGTACTCGTCGTTCGCTGGAACCCTACCGAACATAACGACTGTGACCGCCAACGTCACCGGGGCGTCCTTCCAGGTGCGGCCGAGAAGCGTGGAAGTGAGCTGTCTAGCCAGAACGGAAGCCTCCCATCCGGCCGGCCTGACGTTCGAACGCAACACAAGCGCGGTGATCACCGCTGCGAGACTGAACGAAGCGAGCCAGATACCGCTCACGGGCGGATTCCTCTGCAGCTTCGCCAACGGAACGATGAGAGGCAGCGCCAGCGTCACCGACGCCGGCTCGTCGACCGCGTTGGAACTGTTCCTAGAAGCACCCCCTGAGCCCTTCGGGGGGACCGAAAGCAGGGGTCCCAACGACATCATAATGAGGGAACCCGTCAGGATCGGTCAGAGCATCATCAAGAACTACAACATGACCGACGAAATCCACAACATAATGCTTGAAGCGGAAAAGCCTGAACTGTTCAGGGTCTTGAACGGAGCCACTGAAGACTGCAGCAGAGCGGGGCTTCGCCTGAGGCCGAACCAGGGGAACAGTTGCACCATCCGCGTCGAATACCTCGGCAGGCCGGAACAGCGAACGGTGTCCATGATCATCCACATCGAAGGCAAGCTCGGCAACAATCCGGCGAGCGTCGGCACCATATTGACCGTCACCGCGGAAAGGTGATTCTTTCATTCGACTGAGGAAGGCCCGCTCCGGCGGGCCTTTCCGCTCGCTAGAGGTCGACGATCCGCAGTCTCGGCGCGCGCTCGCGCAACTGCTCGGCGACGACGCGGCGATGGCAGTGCGCCGGCTCGGCCTCGAGGCACAGCAGCGCGGTCTTCTGCGCGCCGCGCCGCGCCAGCTCCGCCGCGAGCGCGTCGAGCTCCTCGGCCGCGGCGCGCTCCAGATGCGGGCGGAACGCCTCGCGCGCCTGCCGCGTCGCGCCGCTTCTGAACAGCGGCTTGATCTCCGGCGGCGTGCCGAGCGATCTGCGGTGCTCGTAGGCGATCCCGTCCTGCGCGAGCCGCGCGGCGAGCTTCGTCTTCGACATCCCCGGCCGGCGCGACTGCGGCCGGAAGCGGACGTCGATCACGCGCTGCACGCCGGCGCCGCGCAGCTCCGCCGCGAGCGCGTCGGGCGTCAGCCGCTCGTATCCGATCGTCCAGAGGTTCGGCATCCGCTGCCTCGCTTTCTACCCCGCGCCGGCGTGCCCGTCCCGCGGCGGAGGCGCGGCGCGTCCGTCAGGCGTCGGCCGGACGGCGGTGCCGCACGGACGGGAAGCGCGCGAAGTCGCGGTCGAGCGTGACCACCTCGGCGCCGTGCTCGGCGGCGAGCGCGGCGATCACGGCGTCGGCGACGAGGTCGCCGCTCGCGTCCCCTTCGTCGCACAGCTCGCGCAGCAACGGCAGATGACGCGGCCCGGGGCCGATCGCGAGGTGCGCCGGCTGGGCGCATGTCGCCGCGGCGAACGCGAACGCCTCGGCGCGCGGCGTCGGCACCTCGAAGATCCGCCGGTTCGTGGTCAGCCGCAGGAACGATCCCCAGACGAGCGCCGGCACGGCGAAGCGCGTTTGCGCCGCCAGCATCGCGTCGAACCATGCGCGCACCGGCGCGTGGTGCGGATGGTCGTCGCGGTGGGCGGCCAGGACCACGTTGACGTCGAGCAGCAGCACGGTCAGATGACCAGCTAGCGCCGGTCGTCGAGCTCGACGCCCTCCTCGAGCGCCTCGAGCAGCGCGCGGTTCGAGCTGAGGTCGATCCCCGGTCGCGGCCCCGTGCCGCCGCGAAAGACGGGGACCGCGGGAGCCGCGGAGCGAGGCGGCTCGTTCAGCTCACGCTGGAGGGCCGCGTCGACCAGCTCGCCGAGCGTCTGCCCGCGCTCGCGCGCGCGCTGCTTGGCGGCGATCAGCAGCTCGTCGGCGATCGACAGCGTGGTGCGCATGATGCGTACCCTAGCGCATCAGACGCATCAACCGCGGTTCGCCGGGGTATCCGGGCCGCCATCCGGGTACCGTGCACGCGATGCCACGCGAGGCGACGCAGGCGCGCACCGTGACGGTGCAGGGGGTGGAGGTGCCGAAGCTCGGTTACGGCACCTGGCTGGTCGAGGGCGAGGACGCCTACGCCGGCGTGCTCGACGCGCTCGAGCTCGGCTACCGCCACATCGACACCGCGCGCGCGTACGGCAACGAGCGCGAGGTCGGACGGGCGCTCGCCGACGCCGGCGTCCCGCGCGAGGAGGTGTGGCTGACGACGAAGGTCTGGTACGAGCACGCCGCGCCCGACGTGCTCACGCGCGTCTTCGAGCGCCAGCTCGCCGACCTCCAGGTCGATCGCGTCGACCTGCTGCTGCTGCACTGGCCCGCGCCCGAGACGCCGCTCGCGCGCACGCTCGGGGCGATGGACGCGCTGCGCGAGCAGGGCCTGACGTCCCACATCGGGGTCTCGAACTTCCCCGCCCCGCTGCTGCGCGAGGCGCTCGCGCTCGCGCCGATCTTCGCCGACCAGGTCGAGTACCACCCCTACCTGCCGCAGGGGCCGGTGATGCGCGAGTGCATCGAGCACGACGTCCTGCTGACCGCCTACTCGCCGTTCGCGCACGGTCACGTGCACGACGACCCGTCGCTGGCCGCGATCGGCGCGCGCCACGGCAAGTCGGCCGGGCAGGTCGCGCTCCGGTGGCTGCTCGACCAGCCGAACGTCGCGACGATCCCGAAGGCCTCCTCGCACGCGCGCCGCGCCGAGAACCTCGACGTGTTCGACTTCGAGCTCGACGACGACGAGCGCGCCGCGGTCGCCGCGCTGTCGCAGCGGCGCCTGCGCACGGCCGACCCGCCGTGGGCGCCCGACTGGGACTGACGGCTGTCAGGGCCGCGCGGGCGCGCTCACATGAGGCTCCCAGGAATCTCCCAGGCCGGTTCGCCATGATCCGCGCATGGAGACCGGCAACGGCAGCGGCAGCGCCAACGACTCCGGTCCGGCGCGCGTCCTCGTCGTCGACGACGAGCCGAACATCGTCGACGTCATCTCGATGGCGCTGCGCTACGAGGGCTTCGAGGTCGCCTCGGCGGCGACCGGCGCCCAGGCGCTCTCGGCCGTGCGCACGCAACGCCCGCACGTGATGCTGCTCGACGTGATGCTCCCCGACATGGAGGGCTTCGACGTCGCCCGCCGGCTCGGCGCCGAACGCGCCCGCGTGCCGATCATCTTCCTGACCGCGCGCGACGCGACCGAGGACAGAGTGCGCGGCCTGACGGTCGGCGGCGACGACTACGTCACGAAGCCGTTCAGCCTGGAGGAGCTGGTCGCGCGGGTGCGCGCGCTGCTGCGCCGCTCCGGCGCGGCCGAGGCGACGTCGAGCGTGCTCACGTTCGCCGACGTCGAGCTCGACGACGACGCGCACGAGGTCGCGCGCGCCGGCGAGCTGATCGAGCTGACGCCGACCGAGTACCGCCTGCTGCGCTACCTGATGCTCAACCCGCGCCGCGTGCTCTCGCGCCAGCAGCTTCTGGAGCACGTGTGGGACTACGACTTCGGCGGCGACGCGCGCGTGCTGGAGACCTACGTCAGCTACCTGCGGCGCAAGCTCGATGAGCACGGCCCGCCTCTGATCCACACCGTGCGCGGCGTCGGCTACGTCCTGCGACTGCCGCGCTGAGGAGAGCGGGGTCCCGCCCACCCATGCACTCGCTGCGCGCACGCCTCGTCGCCGGCCTGCTCGCGCTCGCCGCGATCGGGCTGCTCGTGCTCGGCGGGATCACCTACGCCGAGCAGCGCTCGTTCCTGCTCGACCGCGTCGACCAGCAACTGCGCGCGGCGACGCCGCCCGTCTCGGCCGTGCTCGACGGACGGATCTTCCCCGGCCGCCCGGCGTTCGGCGGCGGGCCGGGCCGCGAGGGCGAGCGCGGCGGCGGCCCCGGCTTCGGCCTCCCGCGCGGAACCTACGGCGAGCGTCGCGATCCGAACGGCGCCATCGTCACGACCACGATCGTGCGCGGATACCGCGACACCACCGCGACGGCCCCCGCGGCCCCCGCGCTGCCGTCGAACCTCCCGACCGGGCGGCCGACGACCGTCGCCGGCGGCGACTACCGCGCGCTCGCCACGCTCGATCCCGACACCGGCGGCGTCAACGTCGTCGCGATCCCGCTCGGCGACGTCTCTCAGACGCTGCACCGCCTGCTGCTCGTCGAGGGGCTCGTGATCGCGGCGGTACTGCTCGCGCTCGGGCTGGCCGGGCGCTTCGTCGTGCGCGTCGGGCTGCTGCCGCTCGAGCGGATGGGCCACACGGCCGGCGCGATCGCCGGCGGCGACCTCTCGCACCGCGTCGAGCCGGCCGACCCGCGCACCGAGGTCGGCCGCCTCGGCCTCGCGCTGAACGCGATGCTGGAGCGGCTCGAGCGCGCGTTCGCCGGGCAGAAGGCGAGCGAGGAGCGCCTGCGCCAGTTCCTCGCCGACGCCTCGCACGAGCTGCGCACGCCGTTGCAGTCGATCCGCGGCTACGCCGAGCTGTTCCGCATCGGCGCGGCGCGCGAGCCGGCCGAGGTCGACAAGGCGATGCGCCGGATCGAGCAGGAGTCGGCGCGCATGGGCGTGCTCGTGGACGACCTGCTGACGCTCGCGCGGCTGGGGGAGAGGCGCGACGGCGAGCGGGTCGCGGTCGATCTCGGCGCGTTGGCGCGCGACGCCGTCTCCGACGCGCGCGTGACGGCCCCGCAGCGCGCGATCGTGCTGCACGTCGGCGGCGCGGCCGGCGCGGCGACCGTCCTCGGCGATCCGCACGAGTTGACGCAGGTGCTGGCGAACCTGCTGCGCAACGCGCTCGTCCATACGCCCGACGGCACGCCGATCGAGGTGAACGTCGCGCGCGCGGGGGAGGCGGCGCGCGTGCAGGTGCGCGACCACGGCCCCGGCCTGCCGGCGGGTGAGGAGCCGCGTGCGCTGTTCGAGCGCTTCTGGCGCGCGGAGGGCGGGCGCGCGCGCGGACGCGGCGGCGCCGGGCTCGGCCTCGCGATCGTGGCGGGCGTCGTCGAGCGCCACGGCGGCCGCGTCGAGGCGGCGAACGCGCCGGGCGGCGGAGCGCTGTTCACGGTCGAGCTGCCGCTCGCGCCGGTTTCGGGAGCGGCGCCAGCGGGTTATCAGCACTCCACGTGAGTCGCCCCGCCCGCCATCTGCCCGTCGCTCGTCTGCTTCCCGTCGTGCTCGTGGCCGCGCTGCTGCTCGCGGCCGCCGGCTGCGGCTCCAGCAAGCCGGGCTACTGCGCCGACCGCACGAGACTTGAGAGCTCGATCAAGGAACTGCCGTCGAGACTGAACCTGTCGAGCGGGTTGAGCGGCGTGGAGTCGCAGCTCATGACGATTCAGAGCGACGCGAACGCGCTGATCGCCTCCGCGAAGGCCGACTTCCCGACCCAGACGAACGCGCTCAGAACGTCGATCGACACGCTGTCGAGCGCGATCAGAGCGCTGCCGTCGAACCCCTCGCCGTCGCAGATCGCCTCACTCGCGACCGACGCCTCGAGCGTCGTGAGCGCGGTCAACGGCTTCGCCGACGCGACGAAGTCGAAGTGCGGCTGAGGCGGCGCGCGGTCGGCGCGCCGCCTGTCGTCGCCGGGGCCGGCTATGCCTCCGGCTCGCGCGGCTTGGCGCGCTCGATCGAGACGCCGCCGAGCAGCGTGTAGGCGCGCACGTGGATCAGCGGCGAGCCCGGCAGCGGCGGTCCGACCGGCCGCTTGTCGCTCTTGCCGCCGAGCAGCGCTGCGCCCGAGAGCTGGACCGAGACGCCGGTCGGCGCGGTCAGCGAGACGCCGCCGAACACGGCGAGCACGGTGATCGTGGAGATCGGCGCCTCGACCTGCGCGCTGCCGAGGTCGGCGGAGACGCCGCCGAAGACGGCAAGGATCCGCAGGCGGCGGGGGAGTCGCCAGCGACCGCGCTGGTCAGCGCCGCCGAAGACGCCGACGAGCGTGCGGCCGGGGGTGGAAACGGGCGTGGGCGGGTCGTGGGCGACGGGCGCGAGCGCGGCGTCGAGCTGATCGGCGGTGCTCGCCGCCTCGATCGCGGCGGCGACATCGGCGTACTCGGCGAGCGTCAGCTCGCCGGCGGTGGCGTGGCGGGTGAGCTGGGCGATCGCGGCGGAGCGGTCGAGCGCGGCCACGGGCGAGCCGTCGTGCTCGGCCGGCGCGGCGCCGGGAGGTATGCCGGACGCAGGGGCGGGATCGGTCATGCGCCGATCATCCGCCCGCGTCGCCTGGCGCGGCATCCGTAGCCCACCACGATCGCGGTGTGCGCAATCCCCGATGTGCGGCGCGGGCGGCGCTGCGAGGCTGACGGTCCCATGGCAAAGGTGCTTGTCGCATATGCCTCCAAGCGCGGCTCGACCGCCGAGATCGCCGAGGCGATCGCGGCGGCTCTGCGGGAGTCGGGCGAGCAGGCGGACTGCGTCGAGGCCGGGGCGGTCGCCGAGCTCGGCGGCTATGACGCCGTCGTGCTCGGCAGCGCCGTCTACATGAGACGCTGGCGCGGCGACGCGCGCCGCTTCCTGCGCAAGCACCGCCGCGAGCTGGCGTCGCTGCCGCTGTGGGTCTTCAGCTCCGGCCCGACCGGCGACCCCGCGAAGGACAACGCCGCCTGGACCGAGCCGGCGCACACGATCAGACGGGCCGAGGAGATCGGCGCGCGCGAGCACGTCGTCTTCGGCGGCCGCGTGCCGGCCGAGCCGCGCGGCTTCGCCGAGCGCGGCATGGTCGAGAACACGCCGTCGGAGTGGCGCGACCGCCGCGATTGGGACGCGATCCGCGCCTGGGGCCGCCACATTGCCACCGACCTCCATGCCGGCCGCGCGGCGGCGTAGTCGTCACGTCCGCGCCGGCGCTCCCGCGAGCAGCTCCGGCACCCGCGAGATCCCCCCGATCCACACGGCCGCCGCCGGATCGATCGCCGCGGCGACGTCGAGCAGGTCCCGGTGGCGCGCTTCGACTGGGTCGTTGAGCAGCGACTGATGATGTGCGATGTCGTTGCGCAAATGCAAGATGCGGTTCAGGAAGCCTGCGATGTCTCTGCGGGATCCGGAGCCGTGCTGAAACGCGGGATGGAGCGAGACTTTCCAGAGCTCGTCATAGCGGGTGCCGACCAGGCGGGTCCAGAAGCTCAGCGGCAGACCGGCGACGACGCGGTCGGTAGTCGCCGCCTTTCCGAGCCGACGAATGCGCGCGATCGCGTCCTCCACTGCCCGCAGCTCGACTGCCCGCAGCTCGCCGGGCTTGAGCACGTCGGAGTCGACGAGCCAATAACGCAGCCCGTTCGGCGGACGGCTGGCGGCGAGCTGATGGTCGATCGCGTTGCGGACGAGCACCTCGACATGGTGGATCGTCTCCATGCACGCGCTCGCCAGCCGCGCATTCCACACATATAGCTGCGCGGCCAGGCCCGTTTCCGCTGTGCCCGCGACGTTCAGGTACGGGACGAGCCGCGCTCGCGTGATCCAACGGTTGATCTCGGCGGATGACAGATCTGTGGTGTAGACGGCCGACATGCGGTCTCGCTAGGCTGAGTGCACGCCCCAGGACCCGCCTCTGCCCCCGTAAGGGGTATGCGCCTGGGGCGATTCACGTTAATGCGGAGGGCACGACGATAGGGATGGCGCCGGCGCTGGTCTACACGAATTGTGTTTGCCAGTATGGATCTGTGATTCTGCGATGTGGGTCGGCTCGCGGACGGCGGGGCCGACCGGGCTGAGCATGACCGCGGTGTTCGTGGTCGTCGTGGTGCTGCTCGTGCTCGTGCTCGCGCTGACGCTGCTGCTCACCCGCATCAATGCGCGCTACGACCGGCTCGTCGGTCGCAACGTCGATCGCCGCGTGCTGCCGTGGATGCGCTCGATGCGCAGCGAGCGCGACGCGTACGTCAAGCAGCGCGAGGGCGTGAGCGCCGTCGAGCGGGTGGTCGTGCTCAGCGTGAGCGCCGCCGTGCTCGTCTTCAACGTGTGGTTCTTCTTCTTCTTCTTCTTCTTCTTCTTCTTCTTCGCGGGCTCGCCGACCGGAGCGGGTGGGCGGGCTACGCCTTCGCCGGCTGCTCGGCGGCGGCGACGCCCGCCGGATGGCACGCCGCCTCGCGCCCCGGCCGCAGCGGCGCGCCGCAGACGGCGCACTCGTAGTCCTGAGTGAGGCGCAGGGGCGTGTCGCCGCCCGGCTCCGGCTCGGTCTCCAGCACGTGCGGGTCGATCGTCAGCCAGGCGACCAGGCCGCCGAACGCGGCGAGCGCGGCGGCCGCCGCCATCGCGACGTGGAAGCCGTGCGTCATCGCCGCCGGGCGGTAGAAGGCCTCGCCCGTCAGGCCGCCGATCAACGGGAAGACCGCGACCGCGAACAGCCCGGCCACGCGCGAGACGGCGTTGTTGACCCCCGATGCGATCCCGGCGTGGCGCGCCTCGGCGGCCGCGAGCACGGTCGCCGTCACCGGCGCCACCACCAGCGTCAATCCCAGCCCGAACACGACGACCGCGGGCAGCACGCTGCTGACATATGAGTCACCCGGGGTGATGCGCGTCATCAGCAGCAGGCCGCACGCGATCACGAGCGGGCCGAGCGTCAGCGGCAGCCGCGGCCCGATCCGCTGCGCCAGTGCGCCCGCGCGCGCCGACAGCGCCAGCATCAGCACGGTCACCGGCAGCGACGCTGCGCCCGCCGCCACCGGCGACCAGCCCATCGCGATCTGGAGGAACGCGACGAGCAGGAAGAAGACGCCGCCGAGCGCCGCGTAGACGACAACCGTCACGAGGTTCGCCGCGCTGAACTGCCGGTTGCGGAACAGCGACAGCGGCAGCATCGGGCTCTCGGCGCGCCGCTCCACCAGCAGGAACCCGACCAGCGCGAGCACGCCGAGCACCGCCGCGACGACGACCTCCGCGGTATGCCTCCCGCCGGGCGCCTCGATCAGCGCGTACGTCGTGCCCGCCAGGCCGAGCGCCGCGAGCGCCGCGCCGGTCACGTCGAGCCGACCGGCCGCCAGCGGGTCGCGCGTCTCCGGCACCCGCCGCGATGCCGCCAGCGCGACGAACGCGCCGAGCGGCAGGTTGATCAGGAACACCGCCCGCCACGACACCGCGCTCACGAGCCAGCCGCCGAGCAGCGGCCCGAGCGCCGCGCCGACGCCGGTCAGCCCTGACCACGCGCCGATCGCGCGCGCCCGGTCGGCGCGGCGGAAGCCGCCCTCGATCATCGCCAGCGACCCCGGCGTCAGCAGCGCGCCGCCGATCCCCTGCAACGCGCGGGCCGCGATCAGCACCTCGGCGCTCGGCGCCGCGGCGCACAGCGCCGAGGCGAGCGTGAACCAGACGACGCCGACGGTGAAGATCCGCCGGCGCCCGTGGCGGTCGCCGAGCGAGCCGCCGAGCAGGATCAGCGACGCGAGCGTCAGCAGGTAAGCGTTCAGCACCCACTGGAGCTGCGAGGTGGTCGCCCCGAGGTCCCGCCCGATCGCCGGCAGCGCGACGTTCACGACCGTCGCGTCGAGGAACGCGATGCCCGAGCCCAGCACCGCGATCGCCAGCACCCAGCGCCCGGGACCGCTCTCGAACGCGATCGTCCCGGCGCCGTCCTCGCTCATGCCGCTCCGCCGCCCCCGGCCCGCGCGGACACCTCCGCCGCGGCGCCCGCCGGCGCGCGCCGCCGCGCGACCTCCGCGCGCACGCGCGGCGCGACCTCGGTCCCGAGCAGTTCGATCGCGCGCAGCACCCGGGCGTGATCGAGCCCGCCCATGCCCATGTGCGCGAGGAAGCGCGTGTGCCCGAACAGCTCGTGCTGGGCGAGGATCTTCTCCGCGACCTGCTCGGGATCGCCGACGAACAGGTGGCCGCGCGGCGTGCGCCCCGCCTCGAACTGCTGGCGCACGAGCGGCGGCCAGCCGCGCTCGCGCCCGATCCGGTTCATCGCCGCCGCGTAGGTGGGGAACAGCTCGTCCGCTGCCCGCTGCGCGTCGTCGGCGACGTGCGCGTGCGAGTTGATCGCGAGCTGCGCGTGCTCGGCGTCGTGGCCGCCGCGCCGCAGCGCCTCGCGGTAGAGGTCGGCGAACTGGACGAAGCGCGCCGGCTCGCCGCCGATGATCGCGATCACGAGCGGCAGCCCGAGCAGGCCGGCGCGCACGACGGAGGCCGGCGTGCCGCCGACCCCGATCCACACCGGCAGCGGGTCCTGCACCGGACGCGGATAGGCGCCGGCGTCGGCGAGCGCCGCGCGATGCCGCCCGGAGCCCGCCCACGTCACGCGCTCGTCGGCGCGCAGCGCCAGCAGCAGCTCGAGCTTCTCGGCGAACAGCTCGTCGTAGTCGTCGAGCGAGGCGCCGAACAGCGGATAGGACTCGGTGAACGAGCCGCGTCCGGCGATGATCTCGGCGCGTCCGTCGGAAAGGCCGTCGAGCGTCGCGAACTGCTCGAAGACGCGCACCGGGTCGTCGGTCGAGAGGACCGTCACCGCGCTCGAGAGGCGGATCCGTCTCGTACGCGCGCCCGCCGCCGCGAGCGCGACCGCGGGCGCGGAGACGGCGAAGTCGGGGCGGTGGTGCTCGCCGACGCCGAAGACGTCGAGCCCGACCGCGTCCGCCAGCTCGATCTCCTCGACCAGCTCGCGCAGGCGGCGGGCGGCGTCGGACGGGCGGGACGGGTCCACGTCGGCGAAGCTCGTGACGCCGATCTCCATCCCGGACAGCCTACGCGCCGAGATCGTGCTTGCGCGGGAGCGGCCGGATCGGGGTACCGTCGCAGGACCCATGCACGTCTTCATCGCGGGGGCGAGCGGCGCGATCGGCCGCTCGCTGATCCCCCTCCTCACCAGCAACGGGCACACCGTCACCGGCACGACGCGCAGCGCCGCGAGAGCGGATGCGCTGCGCGCGCTCGGGGCCGAGCCGGTCCTGCTCGACGGCCTCGACCGCGACGCCGTGCTCGCCGCGGTCGCCGCCGCCAGGCCCGACGCGATCGTCCACCAGATGACCGCGCTCGCCTCGGCCTTCGCCGACCTGCGCCACGTCGAGCGCGCGTTCGCGCAGACGAACCGCCTGCGCGCCGAGGGCACCGACCTGCTGCTGGAGGCGGCGCGCGCGGCTGGCGTCGAGCGCGTGGTCGCGCAGAGCTTCACGAGCTGGCCCTACGCGCGCGTCGGCGGCCCGGTCAAGACGGAGGAGGACCCGCTCGATCCCGATCCGCCCGCGCAGTTGCGCACGACGCTCGCCGCGATCCGCCATCTGGAGGAGCGCGTGACGGCCGCCGGCGGCGTCGCGCTGCGCTACGGCGGCTTCTACGGACCGGGCACCGGCGCGGCGCCCGGCGGCGAGCAGTGGGAGGCGGTGCGCGCGCGCAAGTTCCCGCTCGTCGGCGACGGCGGCGGCGTGTGGTCGTTCTGCCACATCGAGGACGCCGCGGCCGCGACGGTCGCCGCGCTCGAGCGCTGGACGCCCGGCGAGCTCTACAACGTCTGCGACGACGACCCGGCGCCCGTGCGCGAGTGGCTGCCGGCGCTCGCGCGCGCGGCCGGCGGCAAGCCGCCGCGCCGCGTGCCGCGCTGGGCGGCGCGGCTGCTGGTGGGCGAGCACGTCGTCACGATGATGTGCGAGACGCGGGGAGCGTCGAACGCGAAGGCGAAGGCCGCGCTCGGCTGGACGCCGCGCTGGCCGACGTGGCGCGAGGGCTTCGCCGCGCTGAGCGGCGCGTGAGCGGGCGCTTGCGGGCCGCCGGCCCCGCCTACGCCGGCTCGCGCGGCGAGAGCACGACCACCTGGATCGTGCGCTCCTCGGCGGTGCGGCGCTCGTAGTCGGCGTACGCGCGCGTGAGCCGCTTCGCGAGCCCGAACAGGCGCTCGCGCTCGGCGTCGTCGGTCACGACGCGCGCGCGGTAGCGGCCGCCGCGCCCGCGCGCCCGCAGCTCCACGTCCGGGTTGGCGCGCACGTTCGCGAGCCAGCCCGGATGGCGTGCGCGCCCGTAGTTGGAGGCGATCACGACGACGTCCCCGTCCGGCCCGTCGCTGAAGTAGAGCAGCGGCGTCACGTAGGTGCGGCCGCTGCGCGCGCCCGTGTGCGTCATCAGCAGCATCGGCACGCCCGGCACCGACTGGAGCCGGCCGCCGCTGCGCGCGCCGAGCGATCTGTCGATCCGCGGCGCGACGTTGATCACGTACCAGCGGCCGGCGGCGCTGAGCGCGAGCGGCTCGAGCAGCGCCTTGCGCAGCCGCCGCGGCGCGGTCGGGTCGACGGGCGGGATCCGCATCGGCCCGAGCCTACGCCCGCGCGCCGCTACCCTGCGCCGGCATGCCCCGCTACGCCGCCTTCCTGAGAGGGATGAACCTCGGCAGACGCCGGATCGCGAACGAGGACCTGCGCGCGCACGTCGAGGCGCTCGGCTTCGCCGACGTCGCGACCTTCCGCGCGAGCGGCAACGTGATCCTCACGGCGCCGGACGTCGAGGCGCTCGGCGCGCTCGCCGCGCGGCTCGAGGCCGGCCTCGCGGCCGCGCTCGCCTACGACGTGCCCGTGTTCGCGCGCGACGCCGAGCGGATGCGCGCGATCGCCGCCTGCGCGCCGTTCGCGCCGGACGAGCTGGCCGCCTCGAAGGGCAAGCCGCAGGTCGTGCTGCTGAGCGAGGCGCCGTCCGCGGCGGCGCGCGGAGCCGCGCTCACGCTCGCGCCCGCCGACGACCGCTTCGTGTTCGACGACGCCGAGCTGCACTGGCTGCCGCGCGCCGGCCTCGCCGACACGGAGCTGGACCTGGGCGCGCTCGCGAAGCTGCTCGGTCCCACGACGGTCCGCACGAAGGGCACGATCGAGCTGATCGCGGCGAGATGGTTCGCCGATTGATCGGACACACGAGCTGGCTACAATGGACACATGAGCGGCCCGCTGGCTGAGCTTGCGCGCGAGGTGGGCGTCGACGAGCGCACGCTGCGACGCGCGGTCAACCAGGGCACGCTGCGTGGCACGCGCCGCTCGCCACGCAAGCTCGACGTACCGTTGTCCGAGCGGCGCTACGTGCGCCAGGCCTGGCCGCTCATCGCCACGCTGCGCAGCGCGCTGCGCACCGAGCCCAACGTCCGCTTCGCGCTGCTGTACGGCTCCGCCGCCACCGGCGAGGACACGGCCGGCAGCGACGTCGACGTGCTCGTCAGCCTGCGCGACCCGGACCTCTTCAAGCTCATCGCGCTCGAACGGCGCCTCGGCGAGCGCCTCGGACGAGACGTCGAGCTGGTGCGGCTGGAGGACGCCGAGCGCGATCCAATCTTCTTCACGCTCGGGCTCGAGCAGGGCCGCACGCTCGTCGACCGCGAGGGCATCGGTCCGAGACTGCGCCGACGCGCGGCTCGTCTGGCGCGGGAGGAGCCGCGGCGCGAGGCGCGCCGTGCCAGGACGGCGATCGGCCGCATTCGCGAGCTGTATGCGAGCTGACCGGTGGGGGAGCGAGAGATCCGGCCGGTCGATCGGCGGCGCTGGCAGAACGGCATCGTGCGCGTGCTGGAGCGCTTTCCGCGGGAGTACGCCGCGTTGGAGTCCGCGATGGGCTCGTTCGCCGACGACTTCGAGCTGCGCGCGTTCAAGCGTGCGTTCGACTTCGTCGATGGCGTGGAGGCGTACAACCGCGCGCAAGCCGTCGAGCGGGCGGTCGGGCGCGTGCAGAACTTCCTCGCCGATCTGGCGGAGCTGGGCACGAAGCTCGCACGGCTGTCCCCGCCACGGGAGCGCGGCTCGGCTGTCGAGCGCGCCTTCTGCTCGCTCCGCGACGCGGGTGTGATCGATGGCGAGCTGCGCGCGCAGTTGAGCGAGACGCAGAGAGCGCGCACCCGCATCGAGCACTTCTATCTCGACGTCACCGCCGGTGAGGTGCATAGAGCCGCGCGGCTCGTCCGCGACATCGCGCCGCGCTTCCTCGAGCGGTACGTCGACTGGATCGAGCCCTACCTGCCGAGATGACGCTCGCCGCCCGGCTCACCGCGCAGATGCTCGCCGGCGCGCCGGCGCGCGAGCCGGTCGCAGTGGCGGAGCGGCTGCTGGCCGTCCAGGCGCAGGACCCGCGCGGCATGCGGCTCGCGATCCGCGCGCGCACGCTCGGCAGCGGGACGACCGCCGCCGACGTCGAGCATGCGCTCACCGACGAGCGCACGCTGGTCGTCTCGTGGCTCAACCGCGGCACGCTGCATCTCGTGCGGCGCGAGGACTGGCCGTGGCTGCATGCACTCACGACGCCGCCGCTGGCGACCGCGAGCGCGCGGCGCCTCGCGCAGGAGGGCGTCCCGCCGGCCGACGCCGACCGTGGCGTGGCGGCGGTCGAGCGCGCGCTCGCCGACGACGGGCCGCTCACGCGCGAGGCGCTGCGCGAGCGGATCGCCGCCGCCGGCGTGCGCACCGAGGGACAGGCGCTCGTGCACGTGCTGCTGGCGGCGACGCTGCGGCTCGGGCTCGTGCGCGGCCCGCTGCACGGCGCGAGACACGCGTTCGCGCTCGCGCGCGACTGGCTGGGGGAGGAGGCGGCGGCGCCGGTCGACCGCGAGGCCGCGCTCGCCGAGCTGGCGCGCCGCTACCTCGCCGGCCACGGCCCGGCGGACGATCGCGACCTCGCCCGCTGGGCGGGGCTGCCGCTGCGCGACGCGCGCGCCGGCCTCGCCGCGATCGCGCGCGAGCTGGTCACGAGCGCCGACGGCCGCGTCGATCTCGCGCACCGGCCCGGCGGCCCGGCCGCGCCGCTGCCGCCGCCGCGCCTGCTGGGCGCGTTCGATCCGCTGCTGCTCGGCTGGGTCTCGCGCGCGGAGCTGCTCGGCGCGCATGCCGCCACCAACGTCGTCACGGCGAACGGGATCTTCCGCCCCATCGCGCTCGTGCGCGGCAGAGCCGTCGCGACCTGGCGGCTCGAACGCGGCCGCCCCGTGCTGGAGCCGTTCGCCGCGCTCAGCCGGCGCGACGCGGCCGCGCTCGAACGCGACGGAGCGGACGTGCAGCGCTATCTCGGCGCGTGAGGCGACGGAGCTTCCGCAGCGCCAAGCCGGAGTTCCCCCGGATGGAGGAGCGCCGCGGCGATGCGAGGCTGCGCCCACGATGAGCGGTCAGAGCCAGGGGCGGCTGCGCGAGGTCGCCGTGCAGGCGATCGACGCGGCGCGGCTGGCGCCGCTGATCGGCGCCGAGCGGATGGCGGCCTACGAGCAGACGGCCGCCGCCGCGCGCGAGCAGCTCGCCGGCCGCTCGATCGTCTCCGTCAACTCGACCGCGACCGGCGGCGGCGTCGCCGAGCTGCTCCAGTCGCTGCTCGCCTACGCGCGCGGCGCCGGCGTCGACGCGCGCTGGCTCGTGCTCGACGGCGACCCTGCCTTCTTCGCGATCACCAAGCGGATCCACAACTGGATCTACGGCACGCCGGGCGACCGCGGCCCGCTCGGCGAGCCCGAGCGCGCGCACTACGAGCGCGTCGCCGCGCGCAACGCGCGCGAGCTGCTCGCGACGGTGCGCCCCGGCGACGTCGTGCTGCTGCACGACCCGCAGCCGGCCGGCATCGCGCCCGCGCTGCGGCGCGCCGGGATCACGGTCGTGTGGCGCTGCCACATCGGCTGCGACGTGACGAACGCGTGGACCGAGCGGGCATGGGCGTTCCTGCGCGACTACGTGGAGGACGTCGACGCGGTCGTCGTCTCGCGCTCGTCGTTCGCGCCGCCGTGGGTCGACCCGGCGAAGGTGCAGGCGATCCCGCCGTCGATCGATCCGTTCTCGGCCAAGAATCAGCCGCTGGATCCCGAGCAGGTGCGCGCGGCGCTCGTCTACGTCGGCGTGCTCGCCGGCGAGGTCGACGGCCCGCATGTCGCCTACACGCGGCGCGACGGCTCGCCGGGCCGCATCAACCGCCACGCGGACGTGCTCCAGACCGGCCCGCCGCCGCCGCCCGACGCGCCGCTCGTCGTGCAGGTCTCGCGCTGGGATCGCCTCAAGGACATGACCGGCGTGATGACCGCCTTCGCCGAGCACGTCGACCCCGCCCTCGGCGCCCACCTGCTGCTGGCGGGACCGGTCGTGACCGGCGTCGCCGACGACCCCGAGGGCGGCGTCGTCCTGCGCGAGTGCGTCGAGCGCTGGCGCACGCTGCCGCACGCCGCGCGCAGCCGCGTGCACCTCGCCTGCATGCCGATGGCGGATCCCGACGAGCAGTCGGCGATCGTCAACGCGCTCCAGCGCCACGCGACCGTCGTCGTGCAGAAGTCGCTCGCGGAGGGCTTCGGGCTGACGGTCGCGGAGGCGATGTTCAAGCAGCGGCCGGTGATCGGCAGCGCCGTCGGCGGGATCGCGGACCAGATCCGCGACGGGGAGGACGGCGTGCTGCTCGCCGACCCGCACGACCTCGCCGCCTGCGGCGCGGCGATCGAGCGGCTGCTGCGCGACCCGCTCGACGCGGCCCGGCTCGCGCGCAACGCCCGCGCGCGCGTGATCGACGAGTTCCTCGGCGACCGCCACCTGGAGCGGTACGCGCGCCTGTTCGCGCAGGTGAGCGGCGCGCCGGCGCCGGGCGAGGGTGCGCCGCTCGCCGCGCCGGCCGCGCCTGCGCCGGCGCCTACGCCGCCGAGGCGCTGATCAGCTCCTCGGCGCGCGCCGCCTCGCGGTCGAGCACGGCGAGGAACGCCGCCACCACCTCGGCGTCGAACTGCGCGCCGGCGCAGCGCAGCAGCTCGGCGCGCGCCTCCGGCTGGTCGACCGCGTCGCGGTAGGAGCGGTCGCTCGTCATCGCCTCGTAGGCGTCGGCGACCGCCACGATGCGCGCCTCGAGCGGCAGCTCGGCGCCGAACAGGCCGCGCGGGTAGCCCGCCCCGTCCGGCCGTTCGTGATGCGCGAGCACCCACGCCTGCACGTCGCGCAGCGAGGGATGCTCGAGAATCTGCGCGCCCAGCTCGGGGTGGCGGACGATGACCTTGCGCTCTTCGTCGGTCAGCGGGCCGGGCTTGAGCAGGATCGCGTCGGGCACGCCGACCTTGCCGACGTCGTGCAGCAGCCCAGCGAGCCGCACGCGCCCGACGCGGCGCTCCGAGAGACCCAGCTCGCGTGCCATCAGCTCGGCGTAGCGGCCGACGGTCTCCGAGTGGCGCGCGCTGCCGCTGAAGCGCACGTCGACCGCCTCGGCGAGGTCGAGCACGACGGCGAGGTAGCGCTCGGCGTCGACGTCGCGCTGCTCGCGCCCCTCGCGCGGGCGGATCAGCTCGCGCAGCGCCGCGCGGTGGATCACGCTGCGGTTGCGGCCGCCCTCCTTCGCGCCGTAGAGCGCCTCGTCGGCGGCGCGCACGAGCGAGGCCGCCGTCTCGGCGTGGGCCGGATGGCTCGCGATCCCGAAGCTGATCGTGATCGGCACGGCGGCGTCGGCGAACGCGTCGCGCAGGTGGCAGCGCAGCCGCTCGGCGACGGCCAACGCGGCCTCGGCGTCGGCGCCGGGGAGGATCACCGCGAACTCCTCCCCGCCGATCCGCGCCGGCACGTCGATCTGGCGCACGCCTTCGCGCAGCAGCGCCGCGGCCTGCTGGAGGACCGTGTCGCCGACGTGGTGGCCGGCGCGGTCGTTGACGTCCTTGAAGTGGTCGAGGTCGCCGGCGAGCACGCTCATCGGCGCGCCGCCGCGGCGCGCGCGCTCGAGCTCGAGGTCGAGCAGCTCGCGGAAGCCGCGGCGGTTCGGCAGCCCGGTCAGCGCGTCGGTGCGGGCGGCGTCGGAGAGCTGCGCGATCAGGTGCTCGACGTAGTCGCGCATGACGCGGATCACCGTCGCCGCGATCGCCATCGTCGCGCTGCCGACGATCCACCAGGCGGCGGCGCCGGCCTCCGGCGGGCGGCCGATCAGCAGCGCGCCGTACAGCAGCGCGGCGAACGCCATTTCGGCGACCGCTGTGCGCAGCGGGAAGAAGTAGGCGGAGTAGAGGAAGATCCACAGGTAGAAGAAGGCGAGCGGGCTCGGCCGCTGCGCCGAGAACCAGGCGACGCCGGTGACGAGCACGTTGCCCCATGCGAGCGCGGGCGGCAGCAGCCAGCCGGGCAGACGGCCGGAGCGCCACAGCAGCAGCCCGCCGACGGCGTAGGCGTTCAGCGCGATCGCGAGCAGCCCGAGCGAGCTCGCGCCGCGCGCATGCGGCAGCGCGAGCGTCACGAGCACGAGCGTCGCGCCCGCGAGGTAGAGGCTGGCGAGCACGCGGACGCGCATGCGAGCCTCGAAGCTCCCGCGCTGGGGACTCTCCAGCATGCCGGGGATGGCCGACATGCTGCCCTTGTCGGCTTGTGACGCTCATCACATGAGCGTTGAAACGCCCGGCCGGTCGTTGACCTGACTGCACGGCGGCCGGGGAGGAACCGGCGGGCGCGCGCTGAACGGCTTCATGCAGGGCTTCGCCGTCGCGCGCGGCGCGCCGATCCTGCCGACAGGTCCCCGTCGCTCGGAGGTCGCCGTCGTGTCGCAGCCCGCTCGCACCCGCTCGCTCGCCCTCGCCGCGGCGCTGTTGGCGCTCCTGCCCGCGACCGCGACCGCGCAGGCGGCGAACGCGGGCGGCGCCGCCGCGCCGCAGGAGACCGCGCACGTCAGCGGCGGCGCCGCGCCCGGAGCGGTCGCCGCGAGACCGCGCGTCAAGCCGCGATCAAGAGCGCGATCGAGAGCGAGATCGCGTCGCCGCCGCACGCCCAAGCGCCCCGCCACCGCGCACGCGCATCCGACCGTGCCGCCGCCGCTCGCCGCGGCGCTGCCGCCGACCGCCGCGGCCGCGCTCCTGCCAGACGGCACGGCCGCGCCGCCGCCCGGCGCGCCGGCCGTCGTCGCGGCCGTGATCGCGGCCGCCGACCGGATCGCCTCGCTGCCCTACAGATGGGGCGGCGGGCACGCGAGCTGGGACGACACCGGCTACGACTGCTCGGGCTCGGTCGGCTACGCGCTGCACGGCGGCGGCCTGCTCGACGCGACCGCGACCTCCGGCGACCTGATGACCTACGGCGATCCCGGGCCGGGCGCGTGGATCACGATCTACACGAACCCGGACCACGTCTACATGGTCGTCGCGGGCCTGCGCTTCGACACCAGCGGCGCGAACCCGTCGCGCTGGCAGACCGCGCCGCGCTCCTCGGCGGGCTTCGTCGTCCGCCATCCGGCGGGCTTCTGAGCGCCGGGTGGCCGCGTCGCGCGCCTCAGGCCGCGGCGACGGCCGCCGGCGGCCGCGCCGGCACCAGCCGCGTGACGCGGATGCGCCCGCCGCGCGCGGGCGTGTACGTGACGAAGCGGCGCTTGACCGGCTCGGCCGCCGCGTCGGTCGTCTCCAGCTCGGCGCGGCGCAGGATCGTCTGGAGCACGATCCGCATCTCGTACTGCGCGAACGCGGCGCCGATGCAGCGGCGGATCCCGCCGCCGAACGGCAGCCACTCGTACGTGGTGGGCGCGTCCTCGCCGAGGAAGCGCTCGGGGCGGAACGCCTCCGGCTCGGGGTAGACGTCGGCGCGGCGGTGGATCAAATAGATCGAGGGCGCGATGTGACAGCCCTTCGGCAGCTCGATCCCGCCGATGCTCAGCGGCCGCTGGAGCTGGCGCACGACGCCCGGGACGACCGGCCGCAGCCGCAGCGCCTCCTTGACGACCGCGTCGAGGTACTCGGTGCTCTCGCCGTCCTGCACCTCCTCGCGCACGCGCGCGAGCACCGCCGGCGTGCGCACGAGCCGCTCGAGCGTCCACGCCAGCGCGGTCGCGGTCGTCTCGTGGCCGGCGAGCAGCAGCGTCAGCAGCTCGTCGCGCAGCTCGCGGTCGGTCAGCGCGTCGCCGTCCTCGTCGCGTGCGGACAGCAGCAGCGAGAGGACGTCGTCGTGCTCCTCGCCGGCGGCCGCGGCCGCGCGCCGCGCCGCGATCTCCTCGTGGATCAGCGCGTCGACCGGCTCCAGCAGCGCGTACACGCGCCCCCACGGACTGCGCGGGCGCGCGTTCTTCGAGCTAGTGAGCTGGAGCAGCAGCAGCCGCAGCGGCTGGTCGGTCGAGTTCAGCAGCCGCTTCGTCGGCGCGGCAAGCTGCTCGACGCGCGCCCGGTCCTCGACGCCGAAGACGGTGCGCAGGATGATCTCCAGCGTGATCGCCTGCATCGTCGGGTGGACGGCGAACGACCGCCCGGCCTGCCAGCGCCCGACGTAGCGCTCGGCGACCTCGGTCATCGTCTCGCCGTAGGCGCGCATCCGCTCGCCGTGGAAGGACGGCAGCATCAGCTTGCGCTGCCGCATGTGCTCCGGGCCGTCGAGCAGCAGCAGCGAGCCGCCCCCGAGGATCGGCTTCAGGACGACGTTGCCGGCGCCGGCGTGGAGGTCCTCGCCGCCGCCCTGGAAGACCTCCTTCGCGATCGCGGGATCGCCGGCGATCACGACCGTGCGGCCGGTGTTGAGGCGGATCGTGAAGACGTCGCCGTAGCGGTCGCGGCAGTCGTCGAGGAAGTGCGGGCCGCGCAGCAGGAAGCGCGCGGCGACGAGCGCGCTCGGACCGCGCGGTCCGGGCGGGAGGCTGCGCAGATCGATCTCCGGGGGGGCCATCGCACCGGAAACGCTAGCGCTCGGCGGAATGGCCGGCGTCGGTCGCGGCGGGTGTGTGACGCATCGCACAAGCGGCGCCCAGCGTTCCCCCAGCGAACACTTCAGCTCCGTTTAGGCGCCGCTTCTGCTGGCTTCAGGGTCGACCCGCACCATGCCGGTCATGAAGACCCCGAAAGCGCTCCTCACCCTCCTGCTCGCCGCGCTGCTCGGCGCCGCGGGCGGCGCCGTCTTCGTCGCCCTCGCGGGCGGCGGCGGGCGCACCGTCACCACGACGATCAGCGCCCCCGGGGTCTCGCGGACGCCGGCCGCCGAGCGCGGCTCGAGCGGCGCGCTGCTGCCGACGCAGGTCTACGCGCACGCGCGCGGCTCGGTCGCCTACATCACCGCGAACGGCTCGCAGGGCCAGGCGACCGGCTCCGGCTTCGTCGTCTCGAAGGACGGCTTGATCGTCACGAACGCTCACGTGGTGGAGGGCGCGTCGACGGTCACCGTCAAGGTCGGCGGCGGCGCGACCCTTCCCGCGACCGTCGCCGGCCGCGACGAGTCGACCGACCTGGCGCTGCTGCGCGTCACGAACGGCGGCGGGCGGACGTTCACCCCGCTGACGTTCGCGGACTCCGGCACGCTCCAGGTCGGCGACGCCGTCTACGCGCTCGGCAACCCGTTCGGCCTCGACGAGTCGTTCACGAGCGGCGTCGTCTCCGCGCTCAACCGCCAGATCGACGCGCCCAACGGCTTCCCGATCGATCACGCGATCCAGACCGACGCGCCGATCAATCCCGGCAACTCGGGCGGCCCGCTGCTCGACGACCACGCCCGCGTCGTCGGCGTGACCTCGCAGATCCTCAACGGCAGCGGCTCCGCGCAGGGCGGCAACGTCGGGATCGGCTTCGCGATCTCCGCGAGCACGGTGCAGTCGATCGTCGGCCAGCTCGAGGCGAGCGGCCGCGTCGCCCACGCCTGGCTCGGCGTCGAGCTGGCGCCGAGCGAGAGCGGCGCCGGCGTGCAGGTGGCGGGCGTCGCGTCCGGCGGCCCGGCTGCGGCGGCGGGCATCCAGACCGGCGACACGATCGCCGCGCTCGACGGCCAGGCGGTGTCCGACGCGAACGCGCTCGCCGCCGCGATCGCCGCGCACAAGCCGGGCGACAGCGTGAAGGTCACGCTCCAGCGCGCCGGCGCGCGGCAGGCGGTCACGGCGACGCTCGGCACCCAGCCGCAGCAGGTCGTGAACTGACCGCGGGCGGGTGGGCCGATGGCGGGCGGCCTCCCTTCGGCCGCCCGCTTATGCTCGACCCATGACGCCGCTCGACGCGCTGCTCGTGCTGCTCGCCGGCGTGTGGGCCGGCGCGATCAACACGCTGGTCGGCTCCGGCTCGCTCGTCACGTTCCCGGTGCTGCTGGCGATCGGCTACGCGCCGCTGACGGCGAACGTCACGAACAGCCTCGGCGTGGTGCCCGGCGCGATCTCGGGGGCCTACGGCTACCGTCGCGAGCTGCGCGGCCAGCGCGCGCGCCTGCTGCGCTTCGCGCCGGCCTCGGCGCTCGGCGGCCTCGCCGGCGCGGCCGTGCTGCTCGCGCTGCCGGCCTCGGCCTTCGACGCGATCGTGCCGGTCTTCGTCGCGCTGGCGGTCGTGCTCGTGATCCTCCAGCCGCGCATCAACCGCTGGCTCGCGCGGCGCCGCGGCGGCGCGGCGCGCAGGCCGCACGGCGGGCCGTCGGCGCTCGGAGCGACCGCGCTCACGGGCGTCTACGGCGGCTACTTCGGCGCCGCGCAGGGGATCCTGCTGCTCGCGCTGCTCGGCGTCGCGATCGACGACGACCTCCAGCGCGTTAACGCATTGAAGGTCGTGCTCGTGGGGCTCGTGAACTTCGTGGCCGCGGTCGTGTTCGTGTTTGCCGCGCACATCGTCTGGAGCGCCGCGGCGCTGATCGCGGTCGGCTCGGCGGTCGGCGGCCCGCTCGGCGCGCGCGTCGGGCGGCGGCTGCCGGCGCCGGCGCTGCGCGCGGTGATCGTCGTCGTCGGCCTGGCGGCCCTGGCGAAGCTGCTGCTCTAGCGGCGCGGCCTGGCTCAGACCGCCTGCTCCATCAGCATGAAGCCGACGCGCGTGCCGTCGATCTGCGCGTCGAGCAGCTTGTCGTCCAGCAACGGAACGGCGTCTGCCTCGACGAACACGCGCGCGCCGGACTCGTCGACGACCTGATCGGTTGCGGCGGGCGTCTCGGCGACGGAGACCTCGAGCGTGGCGGCGTCGCCGGCGCCGGCCTGCGTCGCGATGCGCAGCCCCGCGCCCTCGGGAACCTCGGGCGCGGCGACGATTCCGCGGATCGCCTCGGCGGCGGTGTCGGTGATGGCAAGCACGGCTGCTCCTTCCGGTCGGGTTCGGCGGCATGCCTGCGCGGCCGCTCATCGGCAGCCGTTCAGCCCGCCTGCCCGCGGGTGGGCCGGCGGAAACCGCCGACGGTCAGCGCGCCCACCCGAGCGCGCGCTCGACCGCCTCGCGCCAGCGCGCAGCGCGCTGCTCGATCGCCGCGGCGCGCAGGCGCGGCTCCCAGCGGCGCGCCTCGTGCCAGTTGGCGCGCACATCCTCGATCGAGGACCACACGCCGGTCGCGAGGCCGGCCGCGTAGGCGGCGCCGAGCGCGGTCGTCTCGGCGACGCGCGGGCGCACGACCGGCACGCCGAGCACGTCGGCCTGGAACTGCATCAGCAGGTTGTTGGCGGTCATGCCGCCGTCTACGCGCAGCTCGCGGAAGCACGTTCCGCCGCCGGCGTCGCGCACCGCTTCGATCACCTCGCGCACCTGCCAGGCGGTCGCCTCGAGCGTCGCGCGCGCGAGGTGCGCCTTCGTCGTGTAGGCGGTCAGCCCGACGATCGTGCCGCGCGCGTCGCCGCGCCACCAGGGCGCAAACAGCCCGGAGAAGGCCGGCACGAAGTACACGTCCCCGGTGTCCGGCACGCTCGCCGCCAGCGCCTCCACCTCGCCGGCGGAGTCGATGATCCCGAGCTTGTCGCGCAGCCACTGCACCGCGGCACCCGCGACGGCGATCGAGCCCTCCAGCGCGTACGCGGCCGGGCCGTCGCCGAGCTTGTACGCGACGGTCGCGAGCAGGTCGCGTGTGGTGACCGGATCCGCGCCCGTGTTGACGAGCAGGAAGCAGCCGGTCCCGTAGGTGTTCTTCGCGTCCCCCGGCTCGAAGCACGCCTGCCCGAACAGCGCGGCCTGCTGGTCGCCGAGCACGCCCGCGATCGGCACGCCGTCGAGCGCGCAGCCGCAGCGAACCTCGCCGTAGACCTCCGAGGACGAGCGGATCTCGGGCAGCAGCGCGCGCGGGATCCCGATCTCGTCGAGGCACGTCGCCGACCAGTCGAGCGTACTGAGATCCATCAGAAGCGTGCGGCTCGCGTTCGTCACGTCGGTGACGTGCAGCGCGCCGCCGCTGAGCTGCCACAGCAGCCACGCGTCGATCGTGCCGAAGCACAGCTCGCCCGCCTCCGCCCGGGCGAGCAGGGCAGGGTCGGCGTCGAGCAGCCAGCGCGCCTTCAGGCCGGAGAAGTAGGTCGACAGCGGGAGGCCGGTGATCGCGCGCAGGCGGTCGACATCGCCGGCCGCCAGCTCCGCGACGAGCCCGGCGGTGCGCGTGTCCTGCCACACGATCGCGTTCGCGACCGGCGCACCGCTCGCGCGCTCCCACAGCACGGTCGTCTCGCGCTGGTTCGTGATGCCCACCGCCGCCACGTCGGACGCGCTCGCGCCCGCCGCCGCGACCGCCTCGTTGATCGTCGCGCGCACGTTCGCGACGATCTCCAGCGGGTCGTGCTCGACCCAGCCCGGGCGGGGGTGGATCTGCGCGTGCTCGCGCTGCGCCGCGCCCGCGATCGTGCCGTCGCGGTTGAACAGGACGCAGCGGCTGGAGGAGGTTCCCTGGTCGATCGCCGCCACGTACCGCATTGAGCCGTCCACGTCCTTCGTACGATGGGAGGGCCGGGAGACTAATGCGCGCACCGCTGCCACCACGCACCTTCGAGCGCCCGTTCGACCTGATCGTGATCGGCGCCGGCATCAACGGCGCCGGCATCGCGCGCGACGCGACGCTGCGCGGCCTCACGGTCCTGCTGGTCGACAAGGGCGACGTCGGCGCCGGCACGACGAGCCGCTCGACACGGCTCGTGCACGGCGGCCTGCGCTACCTGGAGCACTTCGAGGTGCCGCTCGTGCGCGAGTCGCTGCGCGAGCGCGAGACGCTGCTGCACATCGCGCCGCACCTCGTGCACCCGCTGTCGTTCCTGCTGCCGATCTACGAGGAGCACAAGCGCCGGCCGGCGCTGATCCGCATGGGGATGATGGCCTACGACGCGCTGTCGCTCGACAAGTCGATGGAGCGCCACCGCATGCTCAACCGCGACGAGGCGCTCAGGCGCGAGCCGGGCCTGCGCGCGGAGGGGCTGCGCGGCGCCGCCGCCTACTACGACGCGCAGGCGGCCTACCCGGAGCGGCTCGCGCTCGAGAACGCGCTCGACGCGCGCCGGCTCGGCGCCGTCGTGCTGCCGTACATGCGCGTCACCGGCGTCGAGCGCGTGCACGACCGGATCGTCGGGGTCACGCTGCACGACGAGCTGCACGGGACCGAGCACCGCGCGCGCGGCGGGCTCGTCGTCAACGCGGCCGGGCCGTGGGTGGACGAGGTCCTCGGGGGAGACGCGGTCCCCGACCAGCGCCTGATCGGCGGCACGAAGGGCAGCCATCTCGTCGTCGAGCCGTTCCCCGGCGCGCCGCGCGAGGCCGTCTACGCCGAGGCGGCGGGGGACGGGCGCCCGTACTTCGTCGTGCCGTGGAACGGGCTCTACCTGATCGGCACGACCGACACGCGCTACGACGGCGACCTCGACGCGGTCGTAGCGACCGACGAAGAGGTCGCCTACCTGATCGAAGAGACGAACCGCCTGATTCCCGGCGCCGCGCTCGCGGCCGAGCAGGTCCTCTACACCTACGCCGGCGTGCGGCCGCTGCCGGCGCCGAGACCCGATCCCGCCCGCCCGCAGGACGCGAGCGACGAGGGCGCGATCACGCGCAGCCACGTCGTCTACGACCACGCGCGCAGAGAGCTGCCCGAGGGCGAGCGGCTCGAGGGGCTCGTCTCGATCGTCGGCGGCAAGATCACGACCTACCGGCAGCTCGCGCAGCAGACGGTCGACCTCGCAGTCAAGAAGCTCGGCCGCAAGGCGGACAGATGCCGCACCCACCAGCTTCCGCTGCCGGGCGGGACCGCCTACCCGTTCGAGGGCTTCCGCGAGCGCTTCCGCGTCACGAGCGGCCTGCCGCCCGAGACGGCCGACCGCTTGCTGCGCATCTACGGCACGCGCGCCGCCGAGGCGCTCGACTTCGCCGACGGCGCGCCGGAGCTGCGCGAGCCGTTCGACCCCGACACCGGCGCGCTCGGCGTCGAGGTCGTGTTCTCGCTGCGCACCGAGCTGGCCGAGACGCTCGCCGACGTCGTCCAGCGCCGGACGCTCGTCGGCTACGGCGCGCACGCCGGACTGCGCGCCGTCGACGCGGCGGCGGAGATCGCCGTGCGCCACCTCGGCTGGTCCGACGAACGCGCCGCGCGCGAGGCGCAGGCGTTCCGCGCGCAGGCGCACGCGGCGTTCCGCCCGCGCGCCGACGCGGACCCCGAGCCGGGGGCGGCCGCGCGCGGCGCTACGGATGCCCGGCCGGCAGTCCTTGCCGGCGCAGCTCGAGCGCTGCGCCGGCGATCCCGGTCTTGAGCTCGTCGAGCCGCTGCGGCGGGTCGACCGGCTCGCTCGGATGCAGCAGCCGGCGCGTGAGCGCCGCGAGGCGGTGCTCGTGGAAGCGCTCGACGAGCCCGTGCAGGGCGCCCGAGCGCGCGTGGTCGCTGCGCGGCTGATCGAGCGTGAGCAGCGAGCCGAGGTGGTTGGCGGCGGCGACGCGCGCGCCCATGTCCGGGATCGCGCCGTCCGCATCCGCGCAGAAGCGCGTGAGGATCGTCTTGATGATCGAGGTGTGGTCGAAGACCTCGTGCGAGACCGAGCGCGGCGCCACCCACGGAGAGATCGCGAAGGCCGGCACGCGCACGCCATAGCGGCGGAAGCGCGGGTCGTCGTCGGCGCACGGCGGCGGGACGACGTGATCGTAGAAGCCGCCGTGCTCGTCGTAGGTGATCACCAGCAGCGTGCGCTCCCACAGCGGGCTCTCCGCCAGCGCGCGGTAGACCTGGAGCACGAGCTGCTGGCCGGCGTGCACGTCGGAGGGCGGATGGTCGTCGTTCGAGCTCGTCTCGAAGAAGCTGAGGTCGACGAAGTTGGGGTCGATCCAGGAGACGGACGGCAGCGTCCCATCGCGCGCGTCGTCGAGGAAGCAGCTTCGCTCCTCCAGCAGCAGCTCCTCGGCCAGCCTCGTCACGACGCTCACCTTGCGGCGGTCGAAGAAGGCGAAGTTGTCGTGGTGGGAGAGGCGGTACCGGCCGTCGGCGAGCCGCAGCGTCGCCGGGTCGTGCGAGTACCAGCGCCACGAGACGCCGTGCGCGTCGAGCTGGCGCGCGAACGACGGCAGGTCGTAGATCGGCAGCCCCTCGCGGTTCTCGGCGCTGCCGTCGCAGCGGCCGGTGAGCGAGTAGAGCCGGTTCGGCCAGGTCGAGCCGGGCAGCGAGCTGAACCAGCGGTCGCAGACGGCGAACTCCTCCGCCAGGTGCGCGTAGACCGGCAGGTCCTCGGCGTCGTAGTAGCCCATCACCAGCCCGATGTGCTCGGGGTCCGGTCTGTTCATCTCGACGAAGTTGGCGACGAAGCCGCCCATCTCGCCGGCGATCTGCTGCGCGACGCAGGCGCCGCCGTGACAGGGGTCGAGCGCCTTCGGGTACTGCGTGCGGTCGAGATGGTGGACCGCGTACTGCTGCCCGCCGTAGCTATTCGTCTCGCGGCCGGTGAGCCCGTCGATCTCGTCGCGCCCCTCGTGCAGGCGCAGGAAGCCGAGCATGTGGTCGAACGAGCGGTTCTCCATCATCAGCACGACGACGTGCTCGATCCGCTCGAGCCCGCCGACCGCCTGATCCCCGCCTTCGCCCGCCATCCGGCGGGGATCCTATCCGGGAGCGGGGCGGCGAACAGCCGCCTCTACGCCGCGACCGGCTGGCCGTCGTGCGCGGCGGTCTCGGCGCGCGCCTCCGTCGGCGCCGGCGCCGGCGGCTGCTCCTGCCGCTCCGCGCGCCGCTTCAGCCGCCGCCCCAGCTCGACCGCGAGCGCGGAGCCGGCGAGCGCGCCGGTCAGCTCCGCGAGCGCCCAGCCGTCGCCCCAGCGCTCGCGCCCGCGCAGCGCGTCGAGCGAGAGACGGCCCGGGCCGGCCGCCGTGATCGCGAACGCCGACGCCATCAGCACGGCGTTGTACTCGTAGCCGCCGTCCGTGTTCCAGACGCCTCTTCTCCCATGCACGAGGCGGATCGCGGTCGCCATCGTGCTCGACGTCAGCATCGCCCCGAGCGGCGTGAGAAAGCCGGTCGCCAGCAGCGCGCCGCCGCCGGCCTCGGCCGCGCCGGCCGCCAGCGCATGCTGTCTGCCGGGGTGAAGCCCGAGGCCGGAGGAGAACAGCTCGCCGGTTCTGTCCGGCCCGTCGCCGCCGAACCAGCCGAACAGCTTCTGCGTGCCATGGCCGACGAACAGGCCGCCGACGGTCACGCGCAGGATCGTCATGCCGAGTCGCATCGCGTGTCGCCTCCCGAGGGTGGGGTCCGGCGCGCCCGGTCGGCGCGCCGGACCCCCTGACGGTTCGCGCTGCGCGGGGAGCGCAAACGCGGCGCGTCAGCGCGTCGCGTCGGCGGCGATCGCGCTGGTCGCGGCGGCCTCGACGGCGGCCGGATGCGGCGCCGCGGCCGGGCTCGCAGGTGGCATGGGGACTGCCTCCAACTCATCCTCGGCGAGCAGCTCGCGCACGTAGCTGGCGATCAGCGCGTCCGCGGCGCGGCCGTGGCGAGTCGGCGTCTCGCGTCGCGTCATCTCTCTTCTCCGTTGCTCGGTGTGCGCCGCAGGGGCACGGCGGCGCCTCAGCGCTTATCCGATCCGAACCACGGTGAAACGTGTCGCGTTCGCGCGCCGACTCGGCGGTCGCAAGCGAGGTTGTCCTCACGCCGGCTCAGGCTGCGCGACCGGGCGCGGCCCCTCGATCCCCGCCTCGGTCGTGACGAGGATCGCGCCCTCGCCGGAGGCGTACGCCTCCTCGCCGTGCTGGGTGACGTCCATCCCGATCGCCTCTTCCAGCTCGGGGACGCGCAGCGGCATGACCGCGCCGATCAGCTTCAGCAGCGCGAACGTCATCGCGAACGCGTACGCCGGCCCGGCGAGCGCCGCGAGCCCCTGCCACAGGAGCTGTCTCGCGTTCCCGTAGGCGAGCCCGTTCGAGACGCCGTTCCACGCGGCCTGCGCGAAGAAGCCGACGAAGAGGATCCCGAAGAAGCCGGCCGTGCCGTGCGCGGCGAGCACGTCGAGCGTCTCGTCCACGCGCGTGCGCGGGCGCCAGACGATCAGCGCGTAGCTCGGCAGCGCGGCGAGCGCGCCGAGCGCCATCGCCCAGCCCGGCGAGACGTAGCCGCCGGCCGGCGTGATCGCCACGCAGCCGACGATCACCGCCGTCGCCGCGCCGATCGCCGTCACCTTGCGGCCGCGCACGAGGTCCAGCAGGAACCACACGACGAGCGTGCAGGACGGCGTGATCAGCGTGTTCGTGAACGCCAGCACGCTCGGATGCCCGACGCCGAAGCCGCTGCCGCCGTTGAAGCCGAACCAGCCGAACCACAGCAGACCGGCGCCGAGCAGCACATAGACGGCGTTGTGGGGGAGGATCGCCTGGCGGCCGTAGTCCTTGCGCGCGCCGACGACTATCGCCGCCGCGAGCGCGGAGAAGCCGGAGCCCATCTCGACCGGCACGCCGCCGGCGAAGTCGAGCGTGCCGCCGTGCATCAGCCAGCCGCCGCCGAACGCCCAATGCGCGAGCACGGCGTAGACGAGCACCGACCACAGCAGCGCGAAGACGAGGTAGGCGCCGAAGCGCATCCGCTCGACGACCGCGCCGGAGACGAGCGCGACGGTGATGATGCAGAAGGTCGCCTGGAAGGCGAAGAACACGAGCTGGGGGATGTGCGTGCCGGCGCGCGGCGCGAAGCCGACGCCGTGCAGGAAGGCGTGTCCGAGGCCGCCGAGCAGCGCGCCGTGCCCGTCGAACGCGAGCGAGTAGCCGACCGCCGCCCAGGTGACGAGCGCGAGCGCGATCGCCGCGATCGACATCATGAACGTGTTGAGCGTGTTCTTCGCGCGCACGAGCCCGGCGTAGAAGAGCCCGAGCGCCGGCGTCATCATCAGCACGAGCGCGGTCGCGACGAGCATCCAGGCGGTGTCGCCGGTGTCGATCCCGGTGCTCATTTGCTCACAGGGGTCACGGCCGCCGTGTCGGCCTCGCCGGTGCGGATGCGTACGGCGCGCTCGAGCGGCACGACGAAAATCTTGCCGTCGCCGACCTCGCCGGTTCGCGCGCCTTCGCAGAGCGCGTCGATTGTCGTATCGACGAACTCGTCGGAGACGGCGATCTCAAAGCGCACCTTCTCCGCCAAACCCACCTTGACGGTCGTGCCGCGGTAGGTCTCGACGCGGTCGAGCTCGCCGCCGTGGCCCTGCACGCGGCTCATCGAGACGCCGCGCACCTCGGCGCGGTAGAGCGCCTCCAGCACGTCGTTCGCCTTCTCGGGCCGGACGATGCCGATCACGAGCTTCACGGACCTGCTCCCTTCCTGGACACGATGACGGGTGGGAGCGCGTCCGTCCCGCTCCCTCGTGAGCGGCGCGAGCCTAACGAACGGGCGGGCCGGGCGAGGCCAGTGCGGGATCCCACCTGCAGACGGCGCAGGCGTGCTGGAAGGCGGAGCGCGCGAACGCGAGCGCGGCGGCGTGCGGGTCCGCGCTCGCGACCGCGTCGTCCCAGTCGAGCAGGTACTCGCCGAGGTCGGCGTCCCAGCGCGCGGCGGCCGGCTCGAGCCGGGCGCCGGCGAAGCCGGCCGGGGCGGGATGCGCGTAGGCGTAGAAGGCGGGTCGCGGGTGTCTCGCGTCACCGGGCCACCAGCCGACAGCGACCTCCTGCGCGTCCATCGCGTTGCGCATGATGAAGTCCTCCGCGGGCGGTCTGGCGGGCGCACCGGAGAAGAGGTTGACGGCGAGGTCGAACGAGCCCCACCAGGCGTTGACGGGCGTCGAGCGGCCGCGGTAGGGGGCGCGGAAGGCGGCGAGCACGAGCGCGGCGCGGGTGGCGGCGGCGAAGTAGGCCGAGACGGCGTGCGGGTCGTAGGTCGCGTGCTGCTCGTCCTGGTCGAGCGGGACGGTCCAAGGGACCTCCTGCGGCGTCGGGTCGATCGCGACGGTCCGTCCGGCCAGCTCGCGCACCGCCGCGAGCAGCGCGCGCGTGACGTGGCCGACCGGGCGATCGGGCATCAGCGCGATCCGCCGCGTCGCGCCGCCGCTGTGCTCGACGAGGACGCGGTGCGCGTGCAGGTCGAGCGCGACGACCAACGCGCCGGTGCCGTTCGGCGCGGGCAGCGGCAGCGTCTCCCACCCGCGCGCGGTCAGGCGCAGCGCGGCGTGCTGGAGCTCCGGCTCCGGCGGCGCGAGCGCGACGGCGAGCTTGCCGAGCACCTGCGCGTGCGCGTGCAGCGTGTCGCACGTGGGCGCCCAGCCGTCGTAGGGCGGGAGCGTCGGCCAGCTCGTCGGCGAGGGCATGGGCAAACGCTACCCCGACGACGCGGCGATCGACCGCCGAGACCGTGTATCTTCGACTGCGATTCCCTGCGGCTGTGGCGGAATCGGTAGACGCGCACGGTTCAGGTCCGTGTGGGGCACACAAATCCCCGTGGAGGTTCAAGTCCTCTCAGCCGCACCATCTTTGCGACGTTCAAACCGTGGCCCCCTTCTTGGGGGCCACGGTCGTTCCGGGCCGTTTCTTCGCTGAGCAGGGCTTTTTGGAGACTTTCAGTGGCCTCGTGTGATGCTCGGCGAGCGCCCCGGAGCTGCCGAGCGAAGTGCTCCAGCGCCCTGACCCACGGCGTCGGCGTGGCTGCCACGACATCGCCGTCTTGGATCAACAGACCCTCGAACAGGGCTTGGTTGAACATGCGTCGGATCATCGGCGTGGCCCGCCGGTAGGCGGTACCGGGCTTGTCGAGCAGCTGCAAGGCCTCCTCGAGCGCCGTCGTGATCTCCTCGGCGTCCTGGGCTGCCCGCTTGGCCCACTTGGCGACCTGAGTGCGCTCGTGCTTGATGCGGGCCTGCTCGGCGGCGAGCACGTCTACGTCCACCAAGTCCTGGTAGCTGAGCTGCAACAGGCGCTGCTGCTCCTGCTTCAGCGCTTCCAGTCGCCGGGCAGCTCGCTCGGACTCCTTCTCGGCGGTGGCCAGCTTGCGGTCGGCGTAGCGCCGCACGGCGACCCGCACTCGCTCTTGTGCGGCTGGGGTCAGCCCGACGTGTCGCTGGTAGTACCGCTCCACGGCGTGCTCGACCTCATCGACCGGCAGGTGCCGGGCCTCGCACGTCACGCCCGGTCGGCGTCGTCCCTGACAGCCGAAGTACACGTAGTGTCCGCCGTTGCCGTTGACCGGCATGTACAGCAGGCGACTGCCGCACTGGCCGCAGAAGACCGAGCCCTTCAGGTAGTGCTCGTGCTTGTGCGAGCGGTCGCCGCTCAGGGCGTGCGCCTTCAAGACTTCTTGCACGCGCTCGAAGGTCTCGACGTCGATCAGCGGTGGGTGCAGCCCGTCCGGGTTCTTCTTGCCCTCGAAGGTCACGACGCCGATGTACTAGTCGTCTTTGAGCATCCGGTAGACGGCGCTGCGGGCCAGCGGCTTCGGTGGCCGCTTGGCCGTCATCGGCGTCCGCAGCCCGGACACGTCGAGCAAGTCCGTGATGGCCGACACCGAGTACTCGCCCGTGGCGTAGCACTCCCACCCCAGCCGCACCAAGTCGGCCCGGTCGGGGTCAATCTCCACCGTCCGCACGTCACGCCCCAGCACCCGCTTGCGCACGTTCAGGTAGCCAATCGGTGCCTTGCCGGTCGTGCCGCCAGTCGCGTGCTTGCGCCGCAGGCCCATCATCACCTTCTCGGCGTCGCCGTCCGAGCGAAACTCGTTGACCGCCGCCAGGACGCCGTGCGTCAGGCGCCCGGCTGGCGTCTGGTCGATGTTCTCCAGCACCGAGACGAGCTTTGCGCCGGACGCCTCGATCTGAACCATCAGCAGCGCGTCGTCGGTGCGGTTGCGTGCCAACCGCGACAGGTCGTAGACGATCACGTAGGTTGGTCTGAGCCGCTTGAGATCGGCCAGCAGCCGCTGCAAGGCCGGCCGATGCGTCGTGCGCCCGCTGACGCCGGGCTCGACGTACTCCTCGACCACTGCGGCGTTGAGCAAGTCGGCCCGTCCCCGGGTCGCCTCACGCTGACCCGGGATCGAGTAGCCCTCTGGGTCGGTGCCGCGGACTTGCCCGGTGCTCGACACGCGGAGGTAGAGCAGCGCCGTTGCGGCTGGCTCCTCGGCGAGCGGTGCCATCGGCTGCGCGCTCATGCCCGCGCTCCTCGCCGTGGCTTGGCTGTCTTGACTGCCGGCCTGAGCCCGAGTTCGCTCAGGCGGGTGGTCATGGCTTCGGTCGAGACGTAGTAGCGGCGGGCGAGCTGGCTGGGCCGTTGCACCCCGGCGCACCAGTCGCGCTTGACCCAGGCGCGCGGCATCAGCAGGCAAGCGGCGAAGTAGTTGCACAGTCGCTCGGCCCGTTCGTGCCGCTCGCGCGGTGCCAGGTGGCCGTGCAGCCGGTCGATAACCGGATCGTCCAAGACGTGCTTGAACTCGTGCGCCAGGGAGAAGCGTTGCCGCTGTCGGGGTTCGTCAGCCTTGAGCACGATCCGCCAGTGCGAACGAGCCCGGACGGCCATGCCGGAGGTCGGCCAGCCCTCGCGGCGATCGACGACGATGCCCGGCAGGCTGGAGATCGCGAACTGCGGCACCGGTGGCTCGTCTATGTGCAGCAGGCGCAGCAGCGCCGTAGCCTGCCGCTCGGCGACGGAATGCGTCTCGGCCCAGGTCATGTCGCGGGCTGGCAACAGTGCCCGCAAGGCGGCGATCACGTCGCGGTCTTGGACGAGGGTCAGCACTCGGCTCACGACGCCCTCCGGAGCCGGTTGACGTAGCGCTCCACCTGGGCGGCTTGCTCAGACGTCAGGTCGTACTTGGCCCGGAAGTAGGTGCGCATGTCGGGCAGACCCTCGGATACCGCGCCCTTGGTGATGCGGTCGATGCGGGCCGGTGCGATGTCGAGCACCTGCGCCAGGCGCGCCAGGCGATCCGGCGCCGGGTCGAGATAGCGGCCCTGCTCCAAGAAGCCGAGCCAACTGCTGTGGACGCCCAGCTCGGCTGCCAGCTCGCGCAGCGACACCTTCTTTCGCACTCGCGCGCGAGCGATCAGCGTACCGAGTTGTTTAGCTTGTGCCTGGGTCATGCTCATAAAAAAGTCCTGTTGTTTACTGCTACCTCCATTGTCTCATGCCTCGTCTATTTTGTAGACACTTTGTTGCGTTAACTACGACAGTGCTGCGATGCGCTGCTCGATGTCGGCCTTGCGCTCAGCGGCGGATGCCGCCAGCTCGTCGTAGCGGGTCTGCGCGGCCTCCAGCGTGTCCTTGGCCTGGGCGACCTCGTGGTCGATCAGATCGCGCGCCTGCTCCAGCGACAGGCGGGCACTCGCCACGTGATCCTCGACGCTGAGAGCGGCCCGGCGACTGCGGCGCGGCGCGCTGGAACCGTTGCCGTTCTGGTGATTCGTGCGGTACTGGTAGAGGCTGCCCCGGACGGCACCGACGCTCTTGCCGTGCTTCTCGGCCACCGTGCGCACGGCCTCGGCGTTGCTCATGCCCTCCGTCTTGAGCGCCGCGACCTCCTCGTGGTAGGTCTGCGCCCGGGTCTTGGTCTGTGTGGCCATTGCCTGTCACTCCTTTGGTGATGGTTGACTTTCAATACAGTCAACCTACCGCGCACCAGCCGGCCTGCGAAGCCCCCGGATGGGGTCTTAGCATGGACTTAGTACAGGCCGATTGAGTCATCACGAGAGGCCCCTTTCGAGCCGGGCCTCGGCCAACCTTTCGTACGCCGGGTTGAGTTCGATACCCAGCCAATCCCGCCCGTGGCGGCGGGCGACTTCGGCCACCGTTCCGGTCCCGAAGAACGGATCGAGCACCAGGCCGGGCCGGGTCGCCGCCCGGCAGTCGCACGGGACGAACGGCCGCGCCTGTGGGCGACCGGCTCGGAAGACGACGCACCGTGTCGCACGTCGCCACGGCCGCGAACACGCCGTGCAGACCTGCGGCGGGCAGGTCGCCAGCAGCGGCCGGCGGATCAGTTCGGGCGGGAAGGTCGCGAAGTGCGCGCCCCGGTACGACGCCGAGCCAAGCCGCCACACGTCGCCGGGGTTCTTGCCGAGCGGATGGCCGCTGCGGCCCGTTCGCGCCATCGCCACCAACCCGTCGCGCCCACCGGCCAGCGCCCCGAGCGCGGCCTGCGGCGTCCGGGATCCCGCCGAGGGCGCGCGGCTCGACTGCAGCGGCTCGCGGATGGCGTCGAGGTCGTAGAAGTAGCTCGGCCGCTTGGTGAAGAAGTAGACGAACTCGTGGCTGTTGGTCAAGCGGTCGCGCACCGGACTCGGCAGCGGGTTGGACTTGGCCCAGATGACCTTGTTTCTGAGCAGCCAGCCGTCACCGACCAGCGCCCGTGCCACTCGCTCAGGTCCGAGCAGCAGCGACTTGGCCGCCGCGCCGAAGCGCGGATGCGTCGAGTAGGAGTCGCCGAGGTTCAGCCACAGCGAGCCGTGCGGGGCCAGTACTCGATGCAGTTCCCGGCAGACGGCCCGCACGTTCTCCACCCACTGATCGACGTGGGCCTCCTGGCCGAGCTGGCCGTTGACGCCGTAGTCGCGCAGCCCGAAGTACGGCGGCGAGGTCACCACGCAGTCCACCGACTCGGCGGGCAACGCACGCAGCCGTTCCAGCGCGTCGCCGATGAGGATGGCGTTGCGCGGACTCACGACGCGACCTCCCCGGTCAGCTCGTGCGCGTCGTTCGCGATCTGGCCGCTCATCACGTCCACGGCAGAATCCAGCAAGGCAACCGTGAACAGCGCCCATGCCTCGGCTGGCAGCCGCGAGCAGACCTCCAAAAGCACCGCCCGCCGCGCGGCCGTCGTCGTCAGGAACAGCACGCGCGGGAAGACGCCGCGCTCGGCCTGCTCGCTATCGAGCACGGCGACCACGGCCTCTGGCGTGACATCACGCCCGAAGTGCAGCTGTACCGTCTGCCAGCTGTCGCCTCGGCGCTGCTCAACCTCGATAAACGCCAGGGCCGCAGATGTAGCGGCGGCAGCGCCACCGGCTACGGCCGCAGCCGCCATCACAGAGCCTCCGGGTCGGTCACCGCGCCGGGTGCCTCATCGTCGGCGGCTGGTACCTCGGCCCGCTCATGGAGGACCTTGGCCAGCATCAAGAACGCCAACGCCAGCTTGTCCTCATCGACCTCACGCCGCTTGATTGCTCGCACTCGGATATTTTTGGCCATCGGAAACCCCCTCCTACACTTACTCTGTCTACTGAATCGACAGTTCTACTACCTAGTATGTGTCTACTAAGTAGACGTGTCAACGAGATTGTGAATACCACAGCAGCCCGCCCCGCACGCCATCCGTTAGTAACGATTGGTGAAGTGCCAAACGACCCGCAGCACCGCCGCCACGATCCCGCCGACGATGATGAGCGGCACAGCCGCGTTCAGCAGCGCCACGAGCGTCGGCCCGGCTGACACCACCACCGCCAAGACGATCACGAGCACCAGCAGCAGCTTGCCGGGCGGGGACGAGTGGCTCATGACCGCGCCGTGTCCGAGGCCGCGAGCCGCAGCTCACACGCCACGCAGGGCAGCTCGTGCCCGTGCGGCAGGCACCAGCACGCCTCCGGCTCAAGATCGAGCATTGACGGCGGCCAGGCGCAGTCCGGCTCCGGCGTCTCCGTCGGTGCCGCCAGCACATGAGTGGTCATCGCTTGCTCCTTTCGCTCGACTCCCGCATCCGATAGCGGGCTCGGAGCGGAGCCTGAACCGGCTCGGAGTTATTGACCTAGCTGCAATCTTTCCGAGCGATGCCCCGGCCGCAGCTCCCCCCGCATCTCGTTCCCCGGCAGCCCAAGACGGTGCTTGGCTGGACGATGCAGAAGCTGCGCCAGGTCAACGGCTGGACAGCCAAGCGCACCGCCCAGGAGTTCGGCTGTAGCCCCAGCCACATCACCCGCGTGGAGCACGGCAGCAAGCCCAGCCGAGAGCTGGTGCAGTTCTACGAGCAGACGTTCGAGGGTGACGGCCTGCTGCTGTCGCTGTTTGAGGTCGCCGAGCACGCCCCCGAGCAGGAGCGCCGCCGAGTTGGCGGACGGGATAGGCCAGCCAAACGCGCTATCCCCGGCGATGCCTCGGCGTTCGTCGGCGACACCATCCCGCACGGCACGCTGATGCAGCCAGGGCAGTTCTTCGAGAAGGTCTGGCGGGTCAAGAACAGCGGCACCGTCCACTGGCAGGGACGGCGGTTGGAGCGGCAAGGGCCCTTGACCGGGCCGGGGCTCATCAGCTCAATGCGCTACGTCGAGATTCCCGACACGAAGCCGGACGAGGTCGCCGAGATCACGGCACCGCTCAAGGCTCCGACCTATGACTGTACGAGCATCGCCTACTTCAAGATGGTCGATGCCGACGGAGCACTGTCCTTTCCGGACAGCTACCAGCTCGGGCTGGACGTGCTGGTTCGGGTGGAGGGGCAGCGGCCGGAGGTGGAGTGGTAGACGCTTCGCCGGTATGCTGCTATCTGGCGGATTGAACGCAGTGGAACGGCACAGGTCACAAAATGGGTCAAGAGATCGAACGGGCAAAGCATCTCCTGCACGGACTCCTTGTATCGGGTGCGGTCTCCAAGGACTCGCAGAATGCACTTCTGGCCGTCAGCGGCGCGGCATTGGAGGTTGGCCGTGGCCTTGGTGAGCTGTCGTCTTCGCGAGAGCTGCTGCTGGCAACTATCCTGGTGGACGACTCAACGTCCATTGCTTCAAGGATCGACGACATCCGCCTCGGCCACAGGCGGATGTGTGAAGCGCTTGCCGTTGAGGCAGCGTCCGCCGACGTGCAGGTCTTGACGCGGGCGCTCAACCGTGGCGTGTTGTTTCCTTTCCGCAACCTGGCCAATGCGATCCCTCTGACGACGGAGAATTTCAGTGAGAAGCACTTGGTAGGCGAAACCCCGCTCTACACACAGAGTGTGCTGACGCTGGGTACGGTACTGATGAAGGCCCGTGAGATCGAGGATACTGGGGCGTCCGTCAGGACCTTCACCCTCATCATCACAGACGGCGAGGACAATGACTCCCGTCCGATCACCGCGAACCACGTCCGTGTGTTGGTGGCAGATATGGTGGATCTTCACACCAATCACATTGTGGCCGGTATGGGAATCGGGAAACGGGGCGACTTTAGCAAAGTCTTTCGTTCAATGGGAATAGATCGAATCTACACGGCGGGCGCATCTGCTGAGGACCTGAGCGCCGAGTTCCAGAAGGTCGCCCGCGATTTGCGGCTGGCCGCTTCGAGCGAGGCGGCTTTTCTTCAGCTTGCGGCGGGATCGTCGCCTGCTTGACGCTGGCGATCCCTTTCTGCCCGCTGCCGTAGCTTTCCTCTAAATGCCGCAACCCTTCCTGAGTAACGTAAACGCCAACGCCGGGCTTGTGCTGCAACGGGCGCTCCGCTGCCCAGTCGTAGGCGTCGCCGGTAAAGACATTTTCGACGCCGTAGTAGGCTTGAGCCGCATCCAGGTCTTCGGGAAGCGGAACCAGACCTTTGGCTTGGAACTCCGCCCAGTTGCCTTCGCGGATCACGCCGTGGTGCGAGAGTTCAAAGTTGGGTACGTAACCTGGTTGGTTGCCCGGGCCTTCTTGCTGATCTGCCATGCATATGTGTTCCTGCTTACAGTGCTAATTATATACTGTAAGCGCGGCATTGCCAAGAATGCTCCGGTAACGCGCGGGCACGATGAGTCAGCGGCGTAAACGTCAGCAGAATCTCTATAAGCTGCTTGGCCTCGCTGAGACATGCAGCGTAGAAGAAGTCCGGATGCGTCGTCGGGATCTTGCCCGGCGCTTTCACCCAAACAATGGGTCAGAGCCCAACGAAGCGCAAATGTCAGAGATCAACGCGGCGTGTGATGTCCTTGAGAATGAGGACAAGCGGGCGGCTTATGACAAGGAACTGAGCGACGCGCGGGCCACGATGGCCGCCCGCAAGCGAGAGAAGAAGGCGCGTGCTGAACGTGAGAAGCACAGACGCGATGCGGCCGAGGCTGACGCTATCGCCGAGATGTTCGCTGACAACTCGCCGGACGCAGCGCCGAGCGACACCACTGACTCCGCCGGACAAGCCCCGCCGCCTCCCGTTCCACCGAAGCAGGGCGCCCCGGCCCCTATGGCTTCGCCGCCGCCCCCGCCTACGCTGCCTGCCCGCAAACGGAGCTTTAACTTCTGGGAGTGGCTGGGTAATGGCATTGCGTACTCTTGCGGCGCGACGATAGTTTGTTGTGGGGTGGGACTCGTCATTGCCGTTGCCTTCTCAATCTCTAACCTTAGTACGCTTATGTCGGTAATGGCTATTCTCGGTCTGGTGTGGGGATTTGGGTCATCTGCGAGTGAACAGCTCGACAGGTCATAGTGGCTAAGTACTCATGTAGCCGTTACCTTTCCGAACAGCAGCCCGCCGCCTCAGCACAACTTCCCGTACCCGACGAAGCCACCCTCGTGTGCTGCCCCTCGCCTTCGCCCCATCCCCGCCGAGCCCGTATCGGCTCGGCGGGGCCAGCCCGATCTAAAACAGGTCTACATCGACCTCCCGCACGCCCAGCGCGGCCGTGAAGAAGGGGAACGACGTTTCGACCGTTCGCCGATGGAAGCGTGACTTGAGGACGCAGATCAGCGAGTTCGGGCCAAACGGCCCGACCGAGCGCTTGATCTTGGGGTAGGCGGCCTTGAGCCTGGCGAGTGATGAGCCCACGGTGATGCCCTTGCTGGTCTTCTGCTTCTTCGAGCCCGTCCAAATGCCATCGACGTGCCGCTTCTTGTCGAAGCTGACCCGCCCCATCAGGCCCCTTTGGTAGCCCCAGGTGCTGTGGCCCTGGCGATCGGGCGCCTGCACGTCGTCGGGCTTGCCGAGAAGGTGTCTGACCCGTGCCTGGGTGTCGCCAAGCTTGACGCCGGCGATGCCCTGGCCGACCACGATCTTGGCCGAAGCCGCCGGTGCCAGCGCAGCACCCAGCACTACGAGAACGGCTCCGAGGCCGCACAGTCGTCTCATGTCGCCTGCTCCTTCTGTCGAGGGGGGACGCGCTCCACCTGCTCCAGCGCGCCGGTTCGTCTGGTTCGCCTGTGGGTAGCTCTACTCAGATGTCATGGGGGAACCTACCGGAATCTTGGACTGTAGGTCTACTCGGATGTCATTGCTGCGAGCAGCCAGGGGCGGAAGGCTGGCGCGGTGTCTGCCTCTCCCGCCTTCCAGCTCGCCCTTGGGCTGGCGGTCAAAGAACGCCGTCAAGAACTGGGACTGACGCAGGAGGCACTGTCGCTGCGTGCCGAGCTGCATCAGCGCTGGATCTCCAACGTCGAGACCGGCAAGCGCAACCCGAGCTATGGCAGCTTGCGACGGCTGGCAGCAGCGCTCAACCTCAGCGCGTCCGAGCTGCTGGCCGAGGCCGAGGCGATCGAAGCCCGCGGCAAGCTGGTCAGCCAGTGAGCTCGTTCGCTCGTACGGCGTTGTAGCTGGCAAACGCGAACTGCTCCAGCTGATGGGCCAGCCCCATGCGCCGCAGTTCGTCGATGCCCTCGCGGACGAACATCGGGTCAATACGATCCTCCGGTCGCCGGTAGTCGAAGTAGTGCACCAACTCATCGAGCGCCACCAGCGCCGGGTGCCGATCGAGCAGCACCGTCAGGATGAGCCGCGCGACCTCATCGTGTTCGACCACGCCGAGATCGTCGGCAGTAGGCTGGTCGGGCATGGGAGATCACACCTCCTGTGTCAGGCCCCGGTGACGCCTCAATCGTCGCCGGGGCCGATTTTCGGGAGGAGGAAGGTACCGCTGGCGTCAAGGGCCCCATCCGATCCGGCTTCGAGGTGGTGGCCCAGACGTTCAAGAGGTTCCGGGGGCGCGCACCCTCCGATCCCGTACGAACGTCTCGGACACCGCGCACGGTGCGCCCTGGCGGCTCAGCTCGCGGAGCAGTTCGTCTATCGCCACCAGTGCCGGGTAGCGGATAAGCAACGTCTCCAGCACTAGCCGCTCGACCTCATCGAGAGGCTATGGGCCGCTCATCCCGATAGACCGGCGTGGGCGACAGGCTCGGCGTTAGCGCTTGCTTCCTCTCGCCGATTCATTCTGTCTCGCCGGCTTTCTCGACCCCCTCACCACCCACAGCGCGATCAGGCAGAACAAGAGGCCCGCGCCTCCGCCCCACTGGATGATCTGCCCCATGCCGGACAAGAAGTTGTAGAGCCCGCAGTGGGCCATCGCCCCGCTGCTCTGCTGCTGCATCAGGCTTCCGCCCGCCGTGTTGCACAGCGCATCCTTGGGCGCGAAGTAGGTGTGCAGCAGCGTGCCGCCGACGATGGCGACGATCGCCAGCATGAGCAGCCCGCCGACCTCGCCGATCTGCTCAAGCCAGGCCGCTCTGCCGGGTCGGTCAGGCGCCGCAGCGGCCTGCTTTGGAGCGGCTGATGGGCGCTCACCTGCGCTACGGGACGGGGTGGGCACTGGCCCGAAGCTCGACGAGCTGCCAGGCCGTGGGAACGGACCCCAGGGCGGCGGTGGTTCGGGCGATCCATCCGGGTCAGGCGGCTCACGCACGTGCTGTCGTCTCCTTGTGCTCAGATCAGTGGCTCGGGATGCCGCAGTTGGTCGCCAGGAAGCGGTTGACCGCATTAGCCGCGTTCTCAGTGTTGGCCCCCCGCCGCCAGGCCGCCGGCCAAGGCGCGCACGCGGATTTTGGCCGCCGGCACCCTACCAAAAACTTGAGGTTTGCCGGGCAACGCGACAGCGGGGAAGGCACGCCTCAAGAGTTCCTGACGGCCCGCTGGCTCAAGGCCCGCCTGGCGTTGATTCGCCGTCGAAACGCCCCAGACGTCTCAGGAGGGTTTGTCGTGCCTTCCGATCGACCGGATCGAGAAGCATCTCGACAAGAGTCTCAATCTGGGGTAGAGTGTTTGGACAAGGTTCACCACCTTGCATTCGGGTGACGTCAGCCTTGGAACGCAGCGCGCGCGGCGGCGACCCCGGTGGCCGCCCGCTCGAGATAGCCGGCGGTCCACTGCTCGCGCAGTTCGCGCGCGGCCTCGGCCGCGGCGGCGAGCGCCGCGAACGCGAACGCCCCGCCGACGGACACGGACGCGCCGCCGCCGTCGCGCCGGCCGAGCGTCGCCGCGTAGCCGCTGCTCGTCGTCGCCAGCGCCTCGAAGCCGAGCGACGCCAGCAGCCGCGCCGACCCCGCGTCCCACGGGTTCGGCATCAGCAGCGGCGCCCCGGGGCGATGCAGCGCGAGAAAGCGATCGGACGGCTGGCCGGCCGCGAACATGACCCGACGCTATCGCACCACGGAGCAGTCGTTCGCGAGTCGTCGCCAGCAGGCCCTTTGCTATCCTCGACCCCACGCGCCGCCATCGTCTAGGGGACTAGGACACCGCCCTCTCACGGCGGAAACCGGAGTTCGAATCTCCGTGGCGGTACTCGGCAAAGCCTCGCTGCGGCGGGGCTTTTGTCGTTCTGGGGGTGGGTGGCTGAAGCCGGGCTGAAAGTCCCGCCACGATCGGCGCCTGCGGCTGAGGGGAGGCTCCCTGGACTTCCCCCGCTTTGACGGACACCTGAATGCTTGCGGTCTCAAGCCGCGAAAAAGGGATGGTGTTCGTCGATGCCGAGAACGAGGCCTGCATACGCGGAGGAGTTGCGTCGCGAGGCGGTGCAGATGGTCGGTTCGGGCCGTTCTGTCAGGGACGTCGCTGGGGCGGTGGGCGTCTCGGAGCAGTCGTTGCGTGAGTGGGTCAAGCGCGCCCAGCTCGATGCGCGTGAGCGCGACGACGGGCTGACCACGGCAGAGCGCGAGGAGTTGCGCGAGCTGCGCAGGAAGGTCAAGCGCCTCGAGCAGGAGCGTGATCTGCTCAAACGAGCCGCGGCTTTCTTCGCAGCGGAGACCGAGACCCGGTGACGGTCTACGGATGATCTCGGCCGAGAAGGCCAGAACGCCGGTCTCCGTCGCTTGCCAGACTGCTCGGCGTTTCACGCTCGGGCTGTTACGGCTGGGCCAGGCGGGCGCCGTCTGATCGGGTGCTGTCCGACGCGTGGTTGCTGGAGCGCATCGAGGAGATCCACGCCGCCAACCGCGAGGTCTACGGAGCGTCGCGCGTCCACGCCGAGTTGCGGATGGCCCACGGGATTCGGGTCGGGCGCAAGCGCGTTGAGCGGCTCATGCGCCAAGCCGGGATCTCGGGGCCTGCAGGCGCGCCGGCGCGGCAAGACGACGATCCGTGTCCCGGGCGTCCGCGTCGCGGACGACCTCGTCGAGCGCCGCTTCCGGCCCGCAGCGCCGAATGTGCTCTGGGTCGCGGACGCGACCTATCTGCGCACCTGGGAGGGGTGGCTCTACCTCGCTGCTGTCCAAGACGCGTTCTCGCGCCGGATCGTCGGCTGGAGCATGGCCGACCATATGAGAGCCGAGCTTGTCGTCGACGCATTGCAGATGGCGATTCGCGCGCCGACGACCCGCGCCCGGGCTCATCCACCACTCAGACCAGGGCAGTCAATACGTCTCACTCGGATTCGGCCAGGCCGCTGGCAAGGCCGGCATCGCGCGCTCGATGGGCTCACGCGGCGACTGCTACGACAACGCCGTCGCCGAAAGCTTCTTCGCCACCCTCAAAAAAGAACTCGTCCACCGCCACACATGGCCGACCCGACGCGAGCTCACGACCGCCGTCTTCGACTACATCGAAGCGTTCTAGAACCCGCGTCGGCGACACTCCACGCTCGGGATGCTCTCCCCGACCCAATTCGAGAAGGAAACCCCCTCTAACAACAACCAAGACTAAGCTGGAATCGCAAGCTCGCGAGTGTCCACGAAAACGGGGGAAGTCCAGGTCTGAACGCGAAGGAGCTGAGCGTCTACATCGGTCACTCCGACGTCCGGACCACCTTCAAGCGCTACGGCCACCTGATGCCGGGCGGCGAGCGGGCCGCCGTGGCCAAGCTGGACGCGTTCTTGGAGGGCTCCGCGACTACTGGCGGCTGACCCAAGAGCTAGCGTGTGCTCGATGCGGGAGCGGCCAGGTCAACCGGCTCCGTGGCAGCGTTTGAACTTCTTCCCCGAACCGCACCAACAGGGGTCGTTACGGCCCACCGTTGAGGCAGCGCGTGGCGTAGTGTCTCGGAGTTCGCCTGGCGCAACGACGGGTGTATCGGCGACCTCCTGGGCCATTTGGAGCATGTCATCGAAAGAGTGCGTGTCTTCGACGTAAGCGCGAACTCGGCCGTGACGCCAGCGGAATACGTCGCAGCGCTGTTCGGCGGGTGCACGCATGACCAACACGACGTCCTGCGCGCTCAGGCGCTGCGCCGTGTCCTTGACGAACCCTCCGCATAGCGCGACGGCGTCGGTGCGGCCCTCATCGGCGTCGGCAATGGCTCTGTCGAGGTCGCTCGCGTCTGTCACATCTTGGTACTCGAAATCGGCCAGCGCAGCATCGAGGCCCGGGAACGCGCCCGGCTCCCCGCCACCGACCCACGCGCGCCCGATGCCCGCAGCGTAGAAGGCGCCGTCCTCAGTGCCGCGGCGGAGGAAGAGTGCGCCGGCATCCCCGATGGACTCGACCAAGCCTGCCAGCACTGTGCCGAGACTCGCAGCTTCCGGCGTCAGCGACGTCGGCCGCTGCGGCGGGGGAGTGTCCGGGATCACATCGGTTGCCGGAAGCGAGTCCTTCCATGTGTCCATCGCAGTCGTGGTGAGCCGGACGTACTCAGCGGAATCGATTTCGGCGCCGTCGACCCGAAGCTCCAATCCGATGCGCTCGCCCCGCGCGGCCGCGGCCTCGCGCTTGGCGGACGGCAGCGGGCATGTGAGTTGCAACTCGCCTTCCGCGTATGCGAGCAGGCACGCCAGTGGCAGCAAGGCGAGTGCAAGCGCCGCCTGCTGCGCCTCCCAAATTGGATGACCCTTCTCGCCAGCACATTCGCTCCAGACCGACTCGTCGGGCCCGATGCCGATGTCGCCCGCGAGCCGGAGGGCTTCGAAAGCGTGCTTCGGGCCGAACACAACGCGCACAGGCGACAGCAGAGAACGCAACTGACTGCGGCGCGCGTCGACGATGGTCCCGGGCCCGCCGACCGGAAGGATGAGCAGTGACTCGTCCTCTTGCCAGCACAAGGCGCCGGCAACGACGTGCTCGCGCCCACTCGCGTCCACGCCGGGGGCGCCCTCCTGCTCAGTGGTTGCGAAGTCCAGGTAACATCCACGGCAGCGGCAGGTTCGCTTCCAGGGCCCAGGCCCACAGTTCGTCGCGCGAGTAGTTGTAGTCCTGTACGGCGAGAAGCGTGTCCGGGGTGACGTGCACATGCCCTGCGACGATCGCTGGCTGGAGCGCTGCCATCGCCGTGGTTGAGCCAACTTCAAGCAGCGTTCCCTCGGGAGTATCGAGCTCGGCCGCGTTCAGGTTCATCGCGCTCGCCGCACGGGCGCGAAGCGCCTCCAGAACAGCGCCGTAGCGGCTCGCTTCGCCTGCCCAGCGTGGCAGCGGTGTGCGGCGCATCTCCTCAAGTAGAGCCTGGCGTTGGTCCGGGTCGTCGCGCAGCTGCTCGCGCGTATCTGCGACCAGATCAGCGTATTCGGCGTCGGAAAGTGAGTTGATGTAGCTCTGGGCGGCGCGATGGCTGCCGGGCGGCATCTTGCGGCGGCGCGACATCGTCCTCCCGCGGAAGTTAGGTATGGCGAACGAAGCGCGGAGTAGTTTACGTTCAGCAAGGCCTCGATTGTCGGATCTCGCGATGTTCGTCAACGATCTGCGCGCCCCGACGATCGTGATGCCGACGAGGTCGCCGTGCTCGTCGTATCGGAGTGCGTGTCCCCCAGAGGACTCCGCGAAATCGACGGCGCGTTCCGGGTCGCCGATGCTCAGGTAGAGCACGTCGGCATCTGGGTCATAGAGAGCGATGTCGAAGTCGATGCGGCTCATGGGACTCGCGCCGCGAGGATCTCGGCATCGGTCCGTGGTGGCAGCTCCAGCATCTCTCGCATGCGCGTCGCGAATCGGCTGACGCGGCCGAGCTGCAGGAGGTCGAGGAGCTGCGCTGCGGAGAGTGGCGGCCGTCTGAGGTCAGCGGCCTGCTCAAGGATCGTGTCGGCGACCGATGGCCCGTCGATGTCGAGGAGGGTGCAGAGAAAGTCGTCGGGATCGACCTGCTGCTTGTCGAACGGTGCCAGGGCCGCGGCCGGGAAATGGCGTGCGTTGAACGTGACGATGCCCTCGGCGCCGGCTACGACGGCGGTCGCGAGGACGTGCCGGTCGCCGGGGTCGTTGGTCATCGCCGGTTCGGTTGCTGCGATGGCGCGGGCGTCGATGAGCGCTTCCGGGAAGGCCGACCGCATGGCCGCTTGGAGCCGCGCGACTGTGACCTCGTCGGCGCGGCCGTCTTCAACGAGGTTGCGGCTGACCTCGTCGAGGATGCGCTCGCTCCAGGCCAAGACGTACAGCTCGCGCTCGGCGAGGCGCAGCAGCGTGTCGCGAAGCGAGAAGGGGTAGAGGACGTTGGCGTCGAGGACGACCTTGAAGGCCACCACTCGACTCTATGAGGCGGTCGGGACGTCGGCTACCGCATATCAGCGGTAGCCGATCTCCTCGGAGATCTCGGTCAGCTCGCGCAGGGCGGCGCGACGCTGCTCGTTGTGCTTGGCGCGGTACGCGAGGACGTCCTCGACGTCTATGCGGCGGTGCGTGCCAACCTTGTGGAACGGGATGGCCCCGTCCTCGAGCAGTCTGATCACCGTGGGTCGCGACATCCGCAGGAGGTCTGCGGCCTCTTGCGTGGTCAGCTCGCGTCCGCTCGGGATGAGCGTCATCGCCATGCCCTGAGCCATGCCGGTGACCACCGCCCTGAGTGCCTCAAAGGCAGAGGCCGGCAGGACGATGCCCTCGCCGTCAGGGCCGACGAGCCGCGTCTTGCGCTCCCCGCTGGTATCGAGGTGCGCGAGCAGGTCGACAACCTTTGCCAGCTCGGGCTGCTCGGCGGGAGAGGCGCTCAGGACGCGCTGCGATGTCGGGATAGAAGCCATCAGTTTGTTGCGCTTCGATAGCGGTACAGGCGGTAACGGTATGAGCGGTAACGGTACAAGCGGTAGCATAGCTCTAAATGCAGCAAACGCAAATGGCTGCGTCTGCTGCGGCATCCCGTGCAGGCTCTCTGCTGTTGGGGTCCCAGGTCACGAGCGGGATGAAAGCCGGCTGAAAGTCCGGCCCTGATTCCACGGGGATCGGCGCCAGCCCGTTCCGCTTCGTCGCCTACGCCAGTCCGGCCGCGGCCACGTCGCTGCACGTTGCCGGGCTCCTCAGCCGCGTCTCCGTCGTGCCGGCCGCCGGCCGCATCCCCGCGGACGTCGAGCGGGCGCTGCTGCGACTGCCGGCGGTGATCGCCGTCCAGGGCGCCGCCGCCACGACCGACGCCGTCGAGCAGCACATGAACGAGTTCGACGACGTGCTGCTCATCACCGTCACCGTCGCCGTCCTGATGGCGCTCCTGATCGCCTTCAACTCCACTGCGATCAACGCCGAGGAGCGCGCCCGCGAGCACGCCACGATGTTCGCCTACGGCGTCCCGACCGGACGCGTCACCCGCGCCGGCATGACCGAGGCGCTCATCACCGGGGGCCTCGGCACCCTGCTCGGCATCGCCGCCGGCTACGGCGTCCTGCGCTGGGTCCTCGACACCACCATGCCGACCACGATGCCCGATGTCGGCTCCCTCACCGCGATCGGCTCCGGCACCTACCTGCTCGCGATCCTCACCGGCACCGTCATCGTCGCGCTCGCGCCGCTGCTCACCCTGCGACGGTTGCGCCGCACCGACATCCCCGCCACGCTGCGCGTCGTTGAGTGACCGCCGGCTACGCGACCGGGCGCTTGAGCAGCACGACCGGCCACGCGACCAGATCGCCGCGCTTGAGCGTCAGACCGACCGCCTCCCACCCCTCCGCGCCCAGCTCGTTGAGCCGATCGGGACTCACCCCCACCGATCTCTTCTTCAGCCCGGCTGCGTCCTCCAACGGCACGAGCAGGTACTCCCATCTCTGCATCCGTCGAGCGTGGCCGCTTGGAGGCGGATTGTCAACGCCGGCGCGCCGCGTGCGAGAGGAGCGGCCGTCCACGACCCGTCACATCCTGCTGCCGTTCACCGGCACCACGCTCTCGCGCCGCGCGCTAGGTGACGTGCCCGTTTCAACCCACCCGATAGATGGATCTGCGACGCGTCAGCGGGCGTTGGTGGCTGCGGAGGAGCCGCGTCCGTCGTGTGCGGCGACGACGTAGACGGCGTCGTCTTGCTCGTCGTGGAGGTAGATGAGGATCAGCCAGGGCCAGGGGCCGATGAGGAAGCGGGTGCCTTCCCGCGTGCCGGTCAGCGCGCGGCCGGCGAGTGGGAAGCGTTCGAGGATCCGCAGTGAGGTCTGGACGCGTCGGAGGGCGTTGGCGGGCAGGCCGAGCGTCTCGATCAGCTCACCGAGGTCGGCGACTGCGCGCGGCGTGACGATGACGCGGGGCAACCGGCTATGCGAGGTCGTCGAGCGAGATGCCGTCGCCGCGCCGGGCCTGCGCGATGCCTTCTTGCGTGCGCTCGTAGGCGCCGGGGATGCCGTCGAGGAGTTGCACGATGTGTGCGGCGTCGGGGTCCGCGCCGTCGAGGGCGGTCGACAGGAGGGACTTGGCGAGCGTGCCCTCTTGGAGGTGCATCCGCTCGGCGAGCCGCGAGAGCTTCTCGGAGTACTCGGGGTCGAGCGAGAGATTGATTCGGCTGGCCATGAACTCCCACCCTACACGGATCGTAACGCCCTGTACAGGGGTTGGCGCGGCAGCTCGGACTGGCTCTACAGCGGATCGAGGACGAAGATCTTCAACTCGCGCTCCGTCCGCGCGCGGTACGCCTCGAAGCCGCGATAGCGCCGATCCATCAGCTGCCGCAGCCGCTCGCGTTCGGTGTCTTGCGCCTCGAAAGCCCGAACCGGGATGCGTTTGCCGCGGACCAGGATCTCGGCCTGGGGGTTCGCGACGAGGTTCAGTGCCCACGCCGGAGGTCGCTCGCTGCCAGTGTTCGATCCGACCACGATGAACGTGTGGCCGTCTTTCTCGTACAGGACCATCGTCTGGCGCGGCCTGCCGGTCTTCCTTCCGGTCGTCGTCAGCACAAGTACGGGTCCACGACCGAAGCGACCGCTGATGCGTCCCTTACTGAGTTTGTAAAGCCACGCCTGAAGACGTCCTGAGAGCCGAACGGCGGCATCCGGCATCGTGATCGTTATCTTCGCAAGTACCTGGTCGCTGAAGATGGCGTGATGGTCTCACCCAAGGGCGCTTCTACGCAACCTCGCTCACGACTATCGCCTTTATCAGGACACTGGGCCATCCGACCGAGGCCTTGGCGCCCGCATGCCCCGCTGTGGCCGCAGCCGGCGACGCGGGCTCTGCGCTGCGTCAGCCGACGGAGTCGGCCCAGGCGCTCAGGCGTCCGGCGAACTGCGGCGTGGCCGCGCTCACCTCGACGACCGCGTCCGCCGGCACGTTGGCCTTGCGGGCCGCCGCGAGGATCGCGTCGGGCGACGGCGCCTCGTAGAGGCAGTAGGTGCGGCGCCGGTCGGCGCTGAGGAACGAGAACAGCCAGCGGACGCCCTCGTCGCCGTTGGCCTCCTCGATCAGCTCGACGTCCTCGTTCGTGAGGTCGAGCTGATCGGCGAAGCTGCGCTCGATGACGTAGAGCGGCATCGCGCTAGATGCTAGTGGAGGCAAGGCCGTGCTTGTGAGCGAACGACGCCGCCTCGGTGCGGTTGGCGCAATCGGTCTTGCGCAGGATGCTGCGGATGTGGTTTGCGGCCGTGTGCTCGCTGATCGCCAGGCGCCCGCCGATCTCGCGGTTGCTGAGTCCCTGAGCGACGAGGCCGAGGATCTGCGCCTCGCGCGGCGAGAGCCCGTTCGGGAGTCCGCCGTCGAAAGTCAGAGCGGAAATCGGAGCCGCGATGCCGAGCGCGCGGACCCGCGCCAGCAGCGTGCGCATGCCGATCCGCTCGGCCAGCATGGCCGCCTCGCCGGCCAGCGCCCGCGCGCGGGCTCGGCGGCCGCCGCCATGGCGCATGAGGAAGCGCGCGTACTCGTAGGCGGTGTGGGCGACCCACGTCGGCATCCGCATGCGCCGGTTGAGGTCGAGCGCGCGCTCGAAGTGCTCCTCCGCGCGCTCCGCCTCGCCCAGCGTCGCGGCGAGCATCCCGAGGTAGCGGTCGGCGGCGCCGTAGCAGGAGACGAGATGGCCGATCATCACGTTGGCGCCCGCGAGCGGCGCGAGCCGGGGGTAGACGAGGGCGGCCGTCGCCTCGTCGCCGAGCGCGCCGGCGGCGTCGGTGAGATAGGCGAGCGTCGCCGTCCACAGCGACGTGCGGTAGCCGTCGATGCCCTCGGCGGCGAGGCGCGCCAGCTCGCGTCGTGCCTCGTCCTCCATCTCCAGCTCGACGAGCACGGCCACGAGCCCCGGACGCCACGGACCGCCGCGCTCGGCCGCGGCAGCGAGCACACGGACCGCCGGCACGAGCTCGGCCAGGCGCCCTTGCTCGCGGCGGATGCTGAACATCTGGATCCCGTAGGTCCCGGAGGCGTCGCGCCCGGTCATCAGGCGTCCCCACTCCTGCGAGCGGTTCGCCATCGCCTCGGCCTCGGCGAGGCGCCCGTCGCACAGCGCGATCGCCGAGTCGTAGTGCTCGGCGACGTGCTGCATGAACGGCTGCGCGGTGCGCTCGGCCATCTGCCGCAGCTCGGCGACCTCGACGCGCGCGGCGCCGAGGTCGCACATCGCGACGAACGTCGGCACGCGCCACGCCATCGCCTCCGTGCGCGTCTCGACGTCATCCAGCTCGCCCGCGAGATCCTTCGCCTCGGCGAGCATCTCGAGGATCTCCGCCAACGGACTCGTGCCGCGCGACCAGTACGAGCGCACCAGCACGCGGGCGAGCCCGGAGCGGTCGCCGAGCCCGCGCGCCAGCTCGATCGCATTCCCGCGCACGATCGCGCCGCGCTCGCGTTCGCCCGCGAAGTCGAGCGTGCGCGCGAGCCCCGCGAGCAGTCCGACCCGCAGCTCCGGGTGCTCGTCGCCGAGCGCGGCAATCGCCTCCTCGAGCAGGTCGACCGCGTCCCGGCCGAGGATCGCGGGCCGCCAGCAGGCGTCCTCATAGCCGATCGCCGCCCGCGCGAGCAGCTCCCCGTCGGCGAGCGAGCGCGCGATCGCGGCCGCCGCCGCGAACGCCTCGCACGCCGTCGTCGCGTTCCCGGCGCGGTGCTCGGCGGTGCCGAGCTCCAGCAGCAGCTCCGCCCGCTCCCGCTCGTCGTCGATCCCGAGGCCGATCGCGGTGCGCAGGTGCGCCGCCGCCTCCTCGAACGCGAGCGCCGCCCCCGCGGCGCGCGCCGCGCGGACGTTGTAGTGGATCGCGCGCTCGCTGCCGCCGAGCGGGGCCGCGGCGGAGAAGTGGTGCGCAAGCTCCGCCAGCGCGCGGTCGGGCGCTCCGGCGGCGACGAGCGCCTCCCCGACGCGCAGGTGCAGTTCGGCGCGCCGCGCACGCGAGAGCCGGTCGTACACCGCGCGCCGCACGAGCTCGTGCGTGAAGCGGCAGACGAGCCCGGGCGCGGGCAGCTCCTCGACCATGCCGCTCGCGACCGCCTCCTCCAACGCGCCCAGCAGCTCCCGCTCGGCCAGGCCGGCCGCGCGGCGAATCGCATCCAGCTCGAACTCCGGGCCGATCGTCGCCGCCAGCTCGAGCAGCTCGCCGGTCGCGGGCCGCAGACGCGCCAGCCGCTGGCTGACGACCTCGCGCACGCCGCTGGGCGTGGCCAGCTCGTCCAGCGGTGCGGCGACCGCGATCCGCCCGTCGCCGAGCTCGACCGTCCCGGTCTCCACCAGCGCGCGCCACAGCTCGCACACGAGGAACGCGTTGCCGTCGGTGAGGTCGTGGATCGCCGCCGCCAGCTCGCGCCCGGCGGAATCCAGCTCGCAGCCGGCGGCGCGCCGCACGAAGTCGGCGACCTCGCCGCCGGAGAGCGAGTCGAGCCGCATCCGCACGACGTCGTCGGAGCGACGCAGGTCCGCGAGCGTGTCCGACAGGGCGCGCGGAACGTCGGCCTCCGTGTCGCGGAAGGTCGCGACGAGCAGGACGCGCCCGCTCCAGCTCGCGCGCGCCAGATGGCGCAGCAGCAGGAGCGTCCCGGCGTCGGCCCAGTGGCCGTCCTCGAGCACGAGCAGCAGCGGCCGATCGCGGCCGGCGTGCGCGAGCAGGCCGGTGACGGCGGTGTGCAGCCGGTGGCGCTCGGTGTCCGGATCGGCCGCGACCGGCGCGTCGAGCCCGCGGACGCGCGCGGGCAGGTCCGGCAGCAGCCGCGTCAGCTCGCCGCCTGCCGGGCCGAGCGCGACGGCCGGGTCGGGGCCGCCCTCAACGTCGCGCACGAGACGGTCGAGCGCCTCGGCGAACGGCCCGTAGGGCGTCGGGACGACCGCGTCGCAGGCGCCGTAGAGCACCAACGCGCCGCTCCCGACCACGGAGGCGGCGAGCTCGCGCACCAGCCGGCTCTTGCCGCAGCCGGGCGCGCCGGACAGCAGCACGACGCGCCGCTGCGACTCCGCCGCGCTCGGCAACAGCGCGCGGAGCCGCTCCAGCTCCACCGCGCGACCCACGAACGGGAACGTCGCGGCCGGGCGGAGCGAGTCGGGCAGGGCGTCGATCCCGGTGCTCACGGCCCGGCCGACGATAGTCAGATCTGACCATCGCGTCGAACCGGCGCGCGGGCGCCGCGGGCGAATGTGGATCAGATCCGGTCATGACAGGCGCGCGCGCCGTCCGTACGGTGCTCCAGAAGCTCGTTCAACTACTTGCGAGGAGAACCACCGTGAGCACCCCCACAATCACGACGGCGTCCGCGCGCGAGGATCTCCCCGGCTTTCGCGGGCGCCTGGTCGGACCCGAGGACGCGGCCTACGACGAGGCCCGCAAGGTCTACAACGCGATGATCGACAAGCGGCCCGCGCTCGTCGCCTATGCCGCCGACGCCGGAGACGTCGCGGCCGTCGTCTCCTTCGCGCGCGACCGCGACCTGCTGCTGGCGGTCCGCGGCGGGGGCCACAACGGCGCCGGGCTCGGCACCTGCGACGGCGGCGTCGTGCTCGACCTCTCGCAGCTCAGAGCGATCGACGTCGACCCCGGCGCGCGGACCGTGCGCGTCGGCGGCGGCTGCACCTGGGGCGAGGTCGACCGCGCGACCGCCGCGCACGGGCTCGCGACGCCGAGCGGCATCATCTCGACGACCGGCGTGGGCGGCCTCACGCTCGGCGGGGGCATCGGCCACCTGACGCGCAAGTGCGGCCTGACGATCGACAACCTGCTGGAGGCGGACGTCGTGCTCGCGAGCGGCGAGCAGGTCCGCGCCAGCGCCGAGGAGCACCCCGACCTGTTCTGGGCGATCCGCGGCGGCGGCGGCAACTTCGGCGTCGTCACGTCGTTCCTGTTCCGCTGCCACCAGGTCGGCACGATCCTCGGCGGCCCGACGTTCTGGCCGGTCGAGCTGGGCGCCGAGGTGCTGTCCGCCTACGCCGAGTTCCTGCCGAGCGCGCCGCGCGAGCTGAACGGGTTCTTCGCGTTCACGACCGTCCCGCCCGCGCCGCCGTTCCCCGAGGAGCTGCACCTGCGCAAGGTCTGCGGCGTCGTGTGGTGCTACGTCGGCGACGCCGAGGACGGCGCGCGGGCGATGGCGCCGCTGCTGGACGCGCTGCCGGCGCCGCTCATGCACGGCGTGCAGCCGATGGCGCACCCGGACCTCCAGAGCGCCTTCGACGGGCTCTACCCGGCCGGCGACCAGTGGTACTGGCGCGCCGACTTCGTCAAGCAGATCCCCGCCGAGGCAGCCGAGGCACACGCCCGCTTCGGCGCCGAGATGCCGACGCTGCAGTCGACGATGCACCTGTACCCGGTGGACGGCGCCGCCCACGACGCCGCGCCGTCGGACACGGCCTGGAGCTACCGCGACGCGACCTGGGCGACCGTCTACGCCGGCGTCGACCCCGACCCGGCGAACGCCGAGCAGATCCGGCGCTGGTGCGTCGACTACTTCGAGGCGCTGCACCCCCACTCCGCCGGCGGCGCCTACGTGAACATGATGATGGACGAGGGCCAGGAGCGCGTGCGCGCGAGCTACCGCGACAACTACGACCGGCTCGCGCGGGTCAAGGCGCAGTACGACCCCGGCAACCTCTTCCGCGTCAACCAGAACATCGAGCCGGCGTGACGGCCCGCGCGATCGTTTGCGGGGCCGGCGCCGCCGGCCTCGCGGCGGGCGCGATGCTGCGAGCGGAGATCCGCGCGCGCCGCGCCGGACCGCCGTCGCCCGAGAAGCCCTCCCTGCCGGTTCCCGCGACCGGCGCGGCTCGGCGACGCCGCTCGCGGCTACCGAGCTGCTCAGCGTCGCAACGGCGGCAAGGAACAGGGAAGCACCGCGACGCGCTCGCATCTGAGCACCGTAGGCGCCGCTCGAGCCGCCGCCGTCCGTACAACTCCGCGAGCCACGAGCACCGGATTACGGTCGTTCGGAGTCGACGCGCGCCTCGGTGCGCGCCGCGCGCCGCACGCGCGGTCTGAGCGGCCTGGTAGGTTCGCGGCACTTCGGCCGTCACAGGGAGGCGGGATGGCGTACGCGCGCAAGAACCAGGCGAGACTCACCGACGCGGAGTGGCAGCAGCTGATCGACGCGATCGGCCAGCTGCACGGTGTGGGGGCGAGAAGCCCGACGTATCGCGAGTTCGTGGCGGTTCACGTCGACGCGATGACGACGGCGGAGGGCATGAGCTGGGGCGTGCACTCGATGAACGGCATGATCGGCCGCAACTTCCTCGCCTGGCATCGTCGCTACCTGCTCGACCTCGAGCAGCGGCTGCGGCAGGTCCATCCGGACGTGACGATCCCCTATTGGGACTGGGTCGCGAACCCGGAGATCCCGGCGCCGCTGACCGACAGAGCGCTGTTGAGATCGTGGTCGGTCAGACGCGGCACGTTCGACCCGAGTCACCTGCCGACCGGCCCGCAGGTCGACGCGGTCCTCAGACAGGGCGGCTACGCCGCGTTCCAGTCGAAGCTCGAGGCGATCCACGGCTGGGTGCACAACGCCGTCGGCGGCGACATGGCGAAGGCGCGCTCGCCCAACGACCCGCTGTTCTTCCTGCATCACTCGAACGTCGACCGGCTCTGGTCCCGCTGGCAGAGAAGCCCGCAGGGATCGAAGCCGTCGAACCCGACCGAGGTGCTCCAGCCTTCGCCGCTGTTCGGCGTCAGAGTCTCGACGGTGCTCGACATCGCGAGACTCGGCTACCGCTACGCCTGAGCGTCCGCCGCTCCCACTGCCTCGTCATGCAGCGGTTCGCGATGGCCTGCACGTGGCTTGGCTTGGTGTCCTTCCGACCGAGTTGTGGGCTATAAGGGGTTTGAGTCGGCGCTCGGTCGGTTGAGGCCACGAGACGGGGCGGGCCGGTTTGGGCGCCGGGGGTCCGTCCTCCGCGACCGTGAACAGCCCGGCGCGCGCTTCGTGGCCGGGCGGCGGCGAGGCCGGCCTCGCAGGTCGTGTGTCGCGCTCGCGGCTTTGCGGCCGATTGGGAAGTTCAAGCCGGAGACGCTGCCTGAGCTCGAGCAGGCGCTGGCGATGATGCTTGGGCGCTCGACGGCTGCGCGTCGCCTGGTTCGGGCTTGTCACGACGATCACGGAACCCCGACCACACGGGAATCTGCCGGTCGCGCTCGGGACCGAATCGCTTGCCCACTACGACCCCGCGACGCGCTTGGGTGGCAGTGCTATCGGCGTCAGCGGAATCAGCGCCACCCGGTTCGCATTGCAGTCCGCTGGGAGTACTAACGGAACCCCGATCCTCTCGTGGGTTCTGCGTTCGGGGCAGGGTTGGGAGGGTTTACGCTGTCATGTGCGCTGAGTGTGCGCATGCTGCGACGGTCGCCCGCGTTGCGGCGATCCCACGCCTGCGGATAGATAGCTCGCACGCATGGAATGATCGTGTAAGCTATTTATCCATGGCTGTGGTGGTGGACATGCCGGACACGTTCACATCGGCGACGGCGTTCTCGCGCGGGGTGCATCCGCGGGAGCTGTACGCCTGGCGTGACGCGGGGGCGATCGTGGAGCTCTCGCGCGGTGTGTTTCGCCGTGCGGATGCTCCGTTGGCGGGGCATCCCGATCTGCTGGCGGTCTCCTATCGCGCGCCGCGGGCGATCGTGTGCTGCGTGTCGGCCGCGGCGGTGCACGACCTGACCGACGAGCAGCCGGTGCGGGTGCAGGTGGCGGTGCCTAATGGGACGCATCCGCCGCGGATCGATCACCCGCCCACGAGGGTGTTCCGGTTCGATCCGCGGACGTTCGAGGTCGGGTTGACGAGCGTCGAGGCCGCCCCGGGCGCGCCGGTCCGCATCTACGACGCGGCGCGCACGGTGATCGATCTGATGCGGCTGCGTCATCGCCTCGGCGAGGCGATCGCGCACGCTGCGCTGAACCGGTACATGGCCCGGCCGGACGGCCGGCCGGCGTTGTTGCTGGAGTACGCGCGCGCGCTTGGCGTGTTTGGTCCAGTGCGTCGCGCATTGGACGTGGTGAACGCTCGATGAGTCCCGTGAGCCGCGCGACGCCCGCGGGCCGGGCGTACCTGGATCTGCAGAACCGCGCTCGCAGCGAGGGTCGCGGTACCCAGGAGTACCTGACTGCCTATGTGGTCGAGCGCTGGTTGGCCCGGCTGAGCCGCTCCTCCTACGCATCGCAATTCGTGCTCAAGGGCGGCGTGTTGCTTGCCGCCTTTGGCCAACGTCGACCGACTGTCGATGCTGACGCTCTCGCGATCGGCATCGCCAACGACGCCGAGGCGGTAGCGGCGCGAGTCGCGGAGATCGCTGCGATCGAGGATCCCGAGGATGGTGTCGAGTACGTCGCTGCCTCCATCGCCACACAGGTGATCCGCGACCACGCGGTCTACCACGGCGTCCGCGTCGTCATGGACGCGCGGATCGCCACCGCCGTCGTCAAGCTGCGCCTGGACGTCAACTTCGGCGATCCGGTCACACCCGAGCCAGAGCACGTCGCCTTGCCTGGGCTGCGGCCGGACAGCCCGCCGATCCAGGTGCTCGGCTATCCCGTGGAGACTGTCTTGGCCGAGAAGCTCACCACAGCGATCGATCTCGCCGAGGCCAACACCCGGGTCCGCGACCTCGCTGACATCTACGCCGTCACCGGCGCCCACACGATCGCGCGTGCGCGGATGCGCGACGCGCTGACCGCAACCGCCACCTTCCGGAACGTAGAGCTCGTCCCGCTGTCCGTCGCTGTCGGCGATCTCGCCAACCTCCGCGGCGGCGATTACCGCGCCTATCGCGAGGCCCTCGGGCTCTACGGCGAACACCTTCCTGACGACCTCGCCGAGGTGATCGCAGCCGCGGCAGCCTTCGCCGACCCACTGATCGGCAGCGCGGACACGGCAAACGGGGCGTGGGATCCAGGCGCACGGCGCTGGTCCACGCCCTGACGCCTGTGCACTCAGTATGCACATCAGCGCGTTCCGGCGCGCTCCGCAAAGCTCCGGGGCTTTCGTCGTTCTCCGGAGCGGTGCGGGAGGCGAAATCACGCGGCTCGCCGCGCGTTCTGACGCCGGATGGCATCCTCGGGCCGGAGCGCGTGCTCACGGCGGCCTGACGGCCGGAAACCGCGGACGGAGGATCGACATGCGCGTAGTCATCGTGGGCGGCGGCATCGTCGGGCTGGCGACCGCCCGGCTGCTCGCGACGCGCGATCCGGCTGCGGACGTCGTCGTCCTGGAGAAGGAGCGGGAGGTCGGCGCGCACCAGACGGGCCACAACTCGGGGGTCGTGCACGCCGGGCTCTACTACGCGCCCGGGTCGCTCAAGGCGCGCCTGTGCCGACGCGGCGTCGCCCTGCTGCGCGCGTACTGCCGCGACCGCGGGCTGCCGTACGAGGCGTGCGGCAAGGTCGTCGTCGCGCTCGACGAGCGCGAGCTACCGCGCCTCGACGCGCTCGAGCGGCGCGCGCGGGCCAACGGAGTTCCCGGGCTGCGCCGTCTGAGCGCGCGCGAGCTGCGCGCGATCGAGCCGCACGCGGCGGGAATCGCGGCGCTGCACTCGCCCACCACGGCGATCACGGACTTCCGGCGCGTGGCGGTCGCTTTCGCCGAGGACGTCGTCGCGGCGGGCGGGACCGTGCGCACCGGCGTCGCGGTCGCGCGGGTGCGGTCCGCGGGGGTCGAGCTGGCGGACGGCTCGGAGATTCGCGGCGATCGCACGATCGTCTGCGCCGGCTTGCACGCGGACCAGCTCGCGCGCCGGTCGGGTCAGCCGCCCGAGCCGCGCATCGTCCCGTTCCGCGGCGAGTACTGGGCGCTGCGCGACCGCCGCTCCCAGCTCGTCAACGGCCTGATCTATCCGGTGCCCGATCCGGCCCTGCCGTTCCTCGGCATCCATCTCACCCGCACGATCGACGGATCTGTGCTGGTCGGCCCCAACGCGGTTCTCGGCCTTGCGCGCGAGGGCTATCGCCGTCGGACCGTCCGACTCGCCGACGTGGGCGACATGCTGGGCTGGCCCGGCACGGCGCGGCTGATGCGCCGCCACTGGCGCGTCGGCGTCAGCGAGCTTCGCCGCTCCGCGGTCAAGCATGCCTTCATCCGAGAGGCGCGGCGCTACGTGCCGGCGCTGCGAGCGGACGACGTCGTCCGCGCGCCCGCGGGCGTGCGCGCCCAGGCGGTCGATCGGGACGGCTCGCTCGTCGACGACTTCCGCGTCGGCCATGCCGACGGAGTGGTGTGGGTCCGCAACGCCCCCTCGCCCGCGGCCACCTCGGCAATGGCGATCGCCGAGGAGATCGTCGAGCGGCTTGCCGTCAGGTCCGCTTCCCCGGGTTCATGAGGCCCGTGGCGGCAAGGCCCGACGCGCAGGTTATGCAGCGGTTTGGGCCGCCAACCTGCGCTAAAGTGCCTGCGCCCGATCGGTTCCCCCCACGCTCGATCGGTCCCTGCCTTCGATGCGCCAGGCCCTACGCAGCTCGACGATCCACTCGCGCGCGATCGTCGCGGCGGTCCTGGCGCTCGGGTTCGTCCTGACGATCACCGCTCTGGCCTCGGCGGCGCCGTCGGTGTCGATCGACTCCGGTCCGTCCGGGCCGACGAGAGACGCCATGCCGGTGTTCGAGTTCACGGTCGACCTGAGCGCGACCGTCGAATGCTCGATCGATCAGGGGACGCCCGCATACGGGCCGTGCTCGAGCCCGACGACGGACACCCCGGACGCGTCGCTGCCCGACGGCGACTACGTCTTCCGCGTTCGGGCCACCGACGGTCAGCAGGAGCAGACTGAGGTGACGCAGTCGTTCACGGTGGATACGACGCCGCCGTCGTTGTCGGTCGATTCGGGTCCGTCGGATCCGACGACTGACACCGTGCCGTCGTTCGGGTTCACCGCGGAGGCGGGTGCGTCGGTGGAGTGCTCGGTCGATCAGGGGACTGCGGTGTGGGGGCAGTGCACGACACCGTCGACGGATGTGGTCAGTACGCCGTTGGCGGACGGGGCGTATCAGTTCGAGGTGCGGGCGACGGATGCGGCGGGGAATCAGACTGTCGAGTCGTGGTCGTTCACGGTGGATACGACGCCGCCGTCGGTGTCGATCGATTCGGGTCCGGCGAGATGGACGAGAGATACGACGCCGTCGTTCGGGTTCACGGTTGACGCGAGCGCGACGTCGGTCGAGTGCTCGGTCGATCAGGGGACGCCGGTCTACGGGCAGTGCACCACTGCGACCACGGACGTCGTCAGCGCGCCGCTGGCCGACGGCGCGTACACCTTCCGCGTGCGCGCGACGGATGCGCTGGGGAACCAGCGGATCGTCAGACAGTCGTTCACGGTCGATACGACGCCGCCGTCGGTGTCGGTCAACCTCGGCCCGTCCGGGACGACGAGCGACAACACGCCGGTGTTCGGGTTCACCGCCGAGGCGGGGGCGACCGTGGCGTGCTCGATCGACCAGGGGACGCCGGCGTATCGGTCCTGCGCGAGCACGACGGGGGATGCCGCGTTCGCGCCGCTGGCCGACGGCGCCTACGTGTTCCGGGTGCAGGCGACGGATGCGGCGGGGAACCAGACGGTCGCCACGCGTTCCTTCACGGTCGATACCGCCTCCCAGACGCAGACGCCCGCGCCCGAGAGTCCGAGACCCGATCCCACGCCCCCGGCCGCGCCCCCGACCACACCCCCGGTGACGCCCACGCCCTCCGGGCCGCAACTGCTGAGCCCGTTCCCGCTCGTGCGGATCTCGGGCACGCTGACCGCGACCGGAGCGCGCATCAGACTGCTCTCGGTGCGCGCCCCGCGCGGCGCGCTCGTGCGGATCGTCGTCACGCCGGCGTGCGGCAGGCAGAGCCGCTCGTCGAGGCGATGCCGCGTCCTGCGGGCGAGCGCGACGGTGGGCAGAAGTGACAGCGTCGCCTTCAGAGGGCTCGCACGCGCGTATCGCAGCGGCACCGTGATCGTCGTTCGCATCTGGCGCGCCGACCGGATCGGCAAGTACACGCGCTTCACGATCGTGCGCGGCAAGGCGCCGGTCCGCATCGACCAGTGCCTCCTGCCGGCGGCGCTCCGCGGAAGCCGATGCCCGAGCGACTGAGCCGTGCGACGCTCGCGGCGTGCGCGGGGCTCGCCGCCTCCGCGTTCGGCGGCGCCTACGCGCTCGCCCGCGGCGGCCCGGCGACGCCCGCGCCGGCGCCCGCGTCGCCCGCGGCGATCCGGCTCGCGGACGATCCGGTCGGAGAGTTGCATGCCGTCAGGCCGCTGCCGGCGCTGATCGTGGCGAGACCGCGGCCCAAGCCCGCCCAGCCTCAGTCCCAGCCGCTCGTCACCCTCCCGGCGCCGGTGGCGGCGGCCCCGGCGCCCGCGCCTGCACCCGCCGTGCAACTCGCACCCGCTCCGCGGCCCACGCCCGCTCCGAAGCCCAGACGGCCTGCGCCGGCGAAGCCGCCCGTCACCTTCGACGACTCCGGCTGACCGTGCCGAATCCAGCGGACACGCGCCCGTCCGGCCGCGCGCTCAGCGCCGCGGGCCATCGCTTCGGCACGCGCCGGCTGCGCGAGCTGCTGGCGGTGCGCGGCGAGGCCGGACTGTGGCTCGCCGAAAACGACGACGGCGGGGAGTCGCTGGTGCGGCTCTACCCGGGGCTCCCGACGCTGCGCGAATGGCACGAGCTCGAGCTCGCGACCTCGCGGCTGAAGTACGCCGCCGACCCGCGGCTGGTGCAGATCAAGGAGGTCGCGCTCGACGTCTGGCCGCGCGTGAGCTTCGCCTGCTCGAATGCCGAGTCGCTGGCGGAGCGGATCGCCCGCGAGCCGATGACGCCCGCGGCGGCGGTCGCGATGTGCGCGGACGTCACGGGCGCGCTGGCGGCGCTCGAACGCGTCGGCGTCGCTCCCGTCGACATCAGTCCCGCCGACATCGTGCTGCTCGGCGAGCGGGCGCGGCTGCTGGCCGACGTCGGGCTGCCGGGCGGCCAACTCGCGCACGCGTGCGTCGACCTCGGTCACGTCGCGCCCGAGCGCGCGGCGGCGATCGCCGACCGTGCGCGGGGCGTCCGCGCGGAGCGCCCGGACACCGCATATCCGACCGCCCAGAGCATGACCTACGCGCTGGCTTCGATCGTCCGCGCCGCGATCCGCGGGCCGCGGCCGGTCGCGCCCGGGTCGGAGGACGAGCCGGGCGGCGCGGGCAGCGCGCAGACGGCGCTGCCCGCGCGGCTCGAGCCGGTGCTGCGCCGCGGCCTCACCGCGACGCCGTCCGAGCGCTACGCGGCTCCGGCGGCGCTCGCCGAGGCGCTCGGCGACGCGATCGGGATTCCGTCGCGGAGCAGCGACGCGCGTCCGCTGCGCGCGACCCGCGAGCGCGGCGCCCGTGAGGCGGTCGCCCGTCGCGGGACGCGGCCGGGACGCCGCGGCGTCGGCGTCGCGATCCCGGCCGCCGCGATGCTCGTCGCGGCGGCGATCGGCGTCGCCGCCGGGTCGGCGACGACGCCGTCGCGCCCGCCCGCGACGGTGACGCTCGCCGGATCCGGCGTCACGGTCGAGGCGCCGCGCGGCTGGCTGCGCGCTGCGCCCGGCGAGAGCTGGCCGGCGATCGGCGATCCGGCGCTGATCGCCCATGCGCCGACCCGCCCACACGGGTCCTCCGGCGCGACGGCGCTCGCGATCACGCGCGCGGCCGCACCGCTCCTCGCACGCCTGGCGGACGCCGTGCCCGGGCCCGTGCGGTTGGGCGCCGGCCTCGACGCGTGGCGCTACCGCGACGTCGCGGTCGCTGCCGGGAGCGTCGCCGACGTCTACGTGCTCGAGGGCCGCGACGGTCCGCTCGTCGCCGCCTGCGTCGGGCCGGCCGACGCGCCAGCCTCGGTGCGCGAGCCGTGCGCCGCCGCGCTCACGACGCTGCGCCTCCAGGCCGGCGGAGCCGTCCCGCTCGGGGGCGGAGCAGCGGCGCGGCGCGCGCTCGCGCGCGTCGTGGCGGACCTCGATCGCGCGCGCGAGCGAGAGCGCCGTGCGCTGGCGACCGCGGCGACCGGACGGCGGCAGGCCGCGGCGGCAGACCGCCTGGGCGCCGCGTACGCCAGCGCCGCCGGAGCTGCGGCCAGGATCGGGACGGTCGGCGCGCCCGGCGACCTGCCGCGCCTCGTCAAGCGGCTGGAGGAGACCGGTCGCGCCTACGCCGCGCTCGCCGCGGCGGCGCGCGCGACGCGCCGCACGAGCTACACGCGCGCGCGCGCGAGCGTGGTCGTGCACGAGCGTGCGCTCGAGCAGGCCCTCGTCGCGCTCGCCTCGGCGAGTCCGAGCGCCTGAGCTCGCTGCTCACGGCCTGCTCGAAGTGAGAGGGCATCCCTGCCCTTGGGGAGTGGCCTTACATGTCCGGCAGGGAGAAGCTTTCGGCATGTCCAGCCCACGGGAGGACCGCGGCGACCGACGCCGCGTGCGACCATCGGACCCGGAGGTCCCCGCATGAACGTCCTCGTGACCGACTACGCCTGGCCGACGCTCGACGTCGAGCGCGAGCTGCTGGCCGCCGTCGGCGCCGAGCTGGTCGTCGCCGAGCGCGGCGACGAGCAGGAGCTCGTGGCGCTTGCGCCCGACTGCGACGCGATCCTCACCTGCTGGCAGAAGGTCACGCCCGCGGTGCTCGACGCCGCGCCGCGCTGCCGCGTCGTCGCGCGCTACGGCGTCGGGCTCGACAACATCGCGGTCGAACGCGCGACCGAGCTCGGCATCGTCGTCACGAACGTGCCGGACTTCTGCGTCGACGAGGTCGCCGAGCACGCGCTCGCGCTCGTGCTCGCGCTGACGCGCAAGCTCGTACCGTTCGCGGCGATGACGCGCGCCGGCGCCTGGAGCAACACCGCCGCCGGCCCGATCCACCGCCTGCGCGGGCAGACGCTCGGGCTCGTCGGCTGCGGGCGGATCGGCGCGGCGACCGGCGAGCGGGCGCGCGCGCTCGGCATGCGCGTGCTCGCCGTCACGCGCTCGCCGGGCGAGCTGCCGGAGGGGATCGAGCGCGCTGCGAGCCTCGAGGACCTGCTGGAGCGTGCCGACGCGGTCTCGATCCACCTGCCGCTGACGCCGGCGACGACCGCCTTGATCGGCGAGCCGGAGCTGCGCCGCATGCGCCCGACGGCGCTGCTGATCAACACCTCGCGCGGCGCGATCGTCGACCAGCGCGCGCTCGCGCGGGCGCTCGACGAGGGCTGGATCGCGGGCGCCGGGCTCGACGTGCTCGAGGCCGAACCGCCCGACCCCGGCGAGCCGCTGCTGCGGCACGAGCGCGCGCTCGTCACGCCGCACGCGTCCTTCTACTCGGAGGAGGCGATCGCCGACCTCCAGGAGCGCGCCGCGCGCAGCGTCGTCGACGTCCTGAGCGGGCGCGAGCCGGCGCAGGTCGTCAACCGCGCGGTACTCGAGCGCCCGGGCCTGCGCATGGCGCTCCCGCGCGCCGCACGGTGATGGCCGTCCCGGAGGACGAGCTGCTGCGCCATCTGCGCGCGCGCGGCCTCGTCGCCGCCGACGTTCCGCTGCAAGCGCGCCCGCTGACCGGCGGCGTCTCGAGCGACGTGTACGCCGTCGTCGGCCCCGGCCTCGACGTCGTCGTCAAGCGGGCGTGCGGCCGCCTGCGCGTCGCCGACGAGTGGCTGGCCGACGAAGAGCGCCTCGTCACCGAGGGCTGGGCGCTGCGGGTCGCCGCCGACCTCCAGCCCGGCGCGGTCCCGCGCGTGCTCGACCTCGATCCGTCCACGCGCACGCTGGTGCTCGAGCGCGCGCCGCGGAGCTGGCGCGAGTGGCGCGCCGAGCTGCTGGCCGGGCGCGTCGACCCGGCCGTCGGCGAGCTGCTGGGGCGCACGCTCGCCGGCTGGCACGAAGCCACGCGCGGCGAGACGCGCTGGCTCGCCGGCTTCGCCGACAAGACCGCCTTCGTCCAGTTGCGGATCGACCCCTTCCACCGCGTCGTGGCCGCGCGCCACCCCGACCTCGCGCCGCTGATCGAAGCGGTCGTCGAGCGGCTGCTGGCGCGCGCCGACTGCCTCGTGCACGGCGACTTCTCGCCGAAGAACGTGCTCGTCGGCGACGACCGCGTCTGGGTGCTCGACTGGGAGGTCGCGCACCTCGGCGACCCGCTGTTCGACCTCGCATACCTGCTCTGCCACCTGACGCTGAAGGCGATCCACCTGCCCGCGCACGCCGCGCGCTGCCGCGCGACGGCGGCCCGCTTCCTCGCCGCCTACGGCGCCGAGGCGGGGGAGGAGCTGGGCGCCAACGTCGCCTGCCTGCTGCTGGCGCGCGTCGACGGCAAGTCGCCGGCCGACTACCTGACCCCGCTCGAGCGCGAGCGCGTGCGCGCGCTCGGGCGCGAGCTGCTGCACAACCCGACCCTGCTGGAGGAGTGGACATGACGAAGATCGCGTCGCTGGGCGCCTGGGAGGCGCTCGACTCGCGCGGCACCCCGACCGTCGCCTGCGAGGTCATGCTGGCCGGCGGCGCGCGCGGCTGCGCGACGGTCCCCTCCGGCGCGTCGACCGGCACGCACGAGGCGCACGAGCTGCGCGACGGCGGCGAGCGCTACGGCGGCCGCGGCGTGCTGCGCGCGGTCGAGAACGTGCGCGGCGCGCTCGCCGAGGCGGTGGTCGGCCTCGACGCCGGCGACCAGGCCGCCGTCGACGCCGCGCTGTGCGCCGCCGACGGCACGCCGTCGCTCGGCCGGCTCGGCGCCAATGCCGTGCTCGCCGTCTCGATCGCGAACGCGGTCGCCGCCGCGGCCGCCGCCGGCGAGCCGCTGTGGCGGGTCACGGCGGCGGGTCGCGAGCCGCTGATCCCGCTGCCGATGGTCAACATCCTCTCCGGCGGCGCGCACGCCGGCAGGGCGATCGACATGCAGGACTTCCTCGCCGTCCCGGTCGGCGCGTCGTCGTTCCGCGAGGCGCTCGAGTGGGTCTGGCGCGTGCGCGCGGCGGCCGCCGAGCTGGTCGCCGAGCGGGGGCTCGCGGCCGCGCTCGTCGCCGACGAGGGCGGCCTCGGCCCGGCGCTCAGATCCAACCGCGACGCGCTCGAGCTGCTCACGCGGGCGATCGAGCGCTGCGGGCTCGCGCCCGGGGAGCAGGTGGGGATCGCGATCGACGTCGCCGCCACGCAGCTCGTCACCGCTGACGGCGGCTACCGGCTGGGCGTCGAGGGGCGCGAGCTACGCGCCGCCGAGCTGGCGCGGGAGCTCGCGAGCTGGGCGAGCGAGCATCCGATCGTCTCGGTCGAGGATCCGCTCGCGGAGGACGACTGGGACGGCTGGGAGTCCGCGCGCGAGCCGCTCGGCGGCCTCCAGGTGCTCGGCGACGACCTGTTCGTGACGAGCCCGGAGCGGCTGCGCCGCGGGATCGCCGAAGGGGTCGGCAACGCCGTGCTCGTGAAGCCCAACCAGGCCGGCACGCTCTCGACCGCCCGCGAGGTCGTGGAGCTTGCGCGCGAGGCGCGCTACGCGACGGTGCTGTCGGCCCGCTCGGGGGAGACCGAGGACGCGTGGCTGGCGGACCTGGCGGTCGGCTGGCGGACGGGCCAGATCAAGGTCGGCTCGACGATGCGCTCCGAGCGCACCGCGAAGTGGAACCGCCTGCTGCGGATCGAGGCGGAGCTCGGCGACGCGACGCGCTTCGCGGGCCGCGAGGCGCTCGCGCCGCTCGCCTAACCGGCCGCGGACGACCAATATTGGTCGTCCGCAAAATTGGCTTGACAGGTGGACCTCGCACGGCGTAGGGTGGTCCTCCAATCTGAAGCAGCGTCCTGATTGGCCTTACAACTGGCAGGGATCACTGCGATTCGGGGCATGCGAGGCGCGTGCCCCGGCTGATGAGGAGGAGTTCGGTGCGGAGGTCGATGTGGTTTGTGGTCGCGGCGCTGGTCGCGCTCGCGGCGCTGGCGGTCGCCGGCTGCGGTAGCGGCGGCGGCAAGTCCGGGACGAAGAGCGTCTACGCGAATTACCCGGGCCAGGAGTTCCCCTATTACCAGGCGATTCGCGCCGGTGAGGCGGCGCGTGCCAAGCAGCTCGGCTGGAAGTTCGAGGCCGACTTCGCCAACGACGCGCCCGACCAGCAGGTCAGCCAGATCCAGACGGCGCTGGCGCGCCAGCCGACCGGCATGCTGATCTCGCCGGTCACCGCGGCGTCGGTCGTCCCGGCGGTCCAGCAGGCGCACAACCAGAAGGTGCCGGTCGTGGCGGTCGCCAACGACATCACCGACCCCAGCCTGCTGCTGAGCTTCACCGGGACGGCGAACGCGACGATCGGAAGACTGAAGGCCCAGTACATCGTCACCGCGCTGCACGGAAGAGGCGTCGTGGCGACGATCCACGGTGTCCGCGGGCGGCCGTTCTCCGACGAGCAGGCCGCGGCGGCGACGGCGGTCTTCCAGCAGAACCCGGGCATCAGAGTGATCGACGGCGGCTACGCCGGCGGCTTCTCCTCGGATGTCGCGCTCAACAAGACGCAGACGCTGCTCACGCGCGCGGGCCACGTCGACGCGATCTACTTCGACAACGACGACCAGGCGCTCGGCGGAATCCAGGCGCTTCAGGCGCGCAACCAGCACGGCGTGGTGGTCGTCGGCAGCGACGGGACGCCCGCCGGGCTCGCCGCCGTCAAGGCCGGCCAGCTCGCGTACACGATCAGCCTCTGCGGCTACACGCAGGGCGTGGACGCGATGAACATCCTCGCCGACGCGATCGACCACGGCACGAAGCCGCCGGCGAGAGTGCAGGCGAAGTACAAGGAGGTGACCGCTTCCGTGTTGGCGGACCCGGCGGCGTACAGCCTCCTGCGCGCGCAGCGATGCGAGTAGCGCCCGCACACGATCGCGGTACGCTCGCCGCCCCGGACAGCCGATGCTTCGGCGTCCGGGGCGCGAGCCACGCCTACGTCAGCGCGCTCGTGCTCGATGACGTCGACTTCGAGCTGCGCGCGGGCGAGATCCACGCGCTCGTCGGCGAGAACGGCTCGGGCAAGAGCACGCTGCTGAAGATCCTCACCGGGGCGGTCGCGCCGACCGCCGGCACGCTCTACGCGGATGACGAGGAGGCCATCCGCCTGAGCTCGCCGGCGCACGCGCAGCGCCGCGGGATCGACTTCGTCCACCAGGACTACCACCTGTTCCCGGCGTTGACGGTGGCCGAGAACGTCGTCGGGATCGGTCAGCGGCCGCCGCGCCGGCGCTGGCTGCGGACGGTCGACAAGGACCGCGTCGACGCCGAGGTGCAGGCGCTGCTGAGCGACCTCGGGATCGCGATTCCGGCGCACCTGCTCGTCGGCACCCTCGGCCCCGCCGAGCGCAAGCTGGTCGAGATCGCGCGGGCGCTGGCGCGCGACGCGCAGTTCCTGATCCTCGACGAGCCGACCGCCTCGCTCGAGCCGCAGACGGCGCGCGCCGTGGTCGCACTGATGGAGCGCCTGCGCGAGCGCGGCCTCGGCGTCGCGTTCGTCAGCCACCGGCTCGACGAGGTCACCGCGGTCGCCGACCGCGTCACCGTGCTGCGCGACGGACGGCACGTCGCCACGCTGCACGCGCACGAGGGCATCACCGAGGAGCGGCTCGCGGAGCTGGCGATCGGCGACGGCGCGCTCGCGCGCGAGCAGCACACCCACCAGCCGACGCCGCCGGAGCGGCGCGAGGATCCGCCGACCCTGGCGGTGAGCGGCCTCGAGCTGCTGCCGGGCCGGCGGCCCGTGAGCTTCCGCGCCGAGCGCGGCGAGATCCTCGGCTTCACCGGCCTGCCGGGCTCCGGCGCGGCGCGCATCGTGCGCATGCTCGGCGGCGCCGAGCCGCTCAGCGGCCGGCTGGAGATCGACGGCCGCGCGCAGCGCATCCGCACCCCGCGCGACGCGATCGCGCTCGGCATCGGCTTCGTCCCCGAGGACCGCACCGGCGTCGGGCTGATCGGCGACCAGAGCGTCGCCGTCAACATCGCGCTCGCCTCGCTCGGGCAGGTCGCGACGCACGGCCTGCTGCGCAAGCGCCTGATGGAGGAGCGGGCCGAGGAGCTGCGCGAGCGGCTCGGCATCCGCACGGCCTCGATCCACGCGAACGCCGGGACGCTCTCGGGCGGCAACCAGCAGAAGCTGCTGCTCGCGAAGTGGCTGTCCTCGGGGATGCGCACGATCGTGATCGAGGAGCCGACGCACGGCATCGACATCGGCGCCAAGGCCCAGGTCCACCGCCTGCTGCGCGAGTACGTCGCGGACGGCGGGACGATCGTCCTGTGCTCGACCGACGTCGCCGAGATCGCGTCGCTGTGCGACCGCATCGCCGTCGTGCGCCACGGCGAGGTGACCGGCGTCGCGCGCGCGGGGGAGGTCGGCTCGCACGACCTCGCCGTCATGGGCACGAGCGACGCGACGGCGCCAGCACAGACGCAAACCAACGAACGCCAGGAGAGCAACGGATGGACACCCTCGACAGCGGACTGACCGTGATCCACCACGAAGAGCGCGACTCGAGCGTGTTCTCGCCGTACGTGCCGGGCATCAAGGTGGTGCATGGCGCGCTCGTGTTCCTGTCGGGCGTGACGGCGGCGCCGGTCTACCACGACCACCCGCACGTGCCGGAGGTGTTCAACGGCATCCCGCAGGACATCGAAGGCCAGGTCGCGCTGACGTTCGAGCACGTCGACCGCGGCCTGCGGGCGGCCGGCTGCCGGCGCGACCAGGTGGTCGCCCTGTTCCGCTTCTTCACCGACATCGACGCCGACCAGGACGTCGTCAACCGCGTCCAGGCGGAGTACTTCGGCGAGCACCATCCGACGCACACCTCGGTCGAGGTGACGCGGCTCGCGCCCGACCGCCGCCTGCGCCTGGAGCTCCAGGTGATCGCCGTGGCGAGCGGGCCGGAGGGGATGGGCTGATGGGCGCCTGGCTGCGTCTGAGACTCGCGCGCGTGCTGTCGCGCTCGCGCGCCGACGGCTGGAGCGAGTTGCTGTTCGTGCCCGCCCTGCTGACCGTGCTGATCGTCTACCTGACCGCGACGGACCAGTACTTCCTGACCTCGACGAACCTGACGAACGTGTTCCTCCAGGGCTCGATCCTCGCGATCGTCGCGTTCGGGGTGACGTTCGTGGTGTTCGCCGGCGAGCTCGACCTGTCGGTCGGCTCGGGCGTGGCGCTCGTCAGCGTCGTCAGCGCGATGGTGATGCGCGACACCGGCTCGGTGCCGCTCGGCGCCGCCGCCGGCATCGGCGTCGGCGTTCTGATCGGGGTCGTCAACGGCGCGATCGTCACGCTGCTGCGCGTGCCGTCGTTCATCGTCACGTTCGGGATGCTCGTCGTCGCCCAGGGGGTAGCGCTCGCGCTCACCGACGGGTCCGTGATCGCGGGGCTGCCGAGCAACGCGGGCGCGCTCGTCAACGACTCGTTCCTCGGGATCCGACTGGTGCTGTGGCTGGTGCTGGCGGTCTTCGTGGGGCTCTACTTCCTCCAGAGCCAGACGCTGTTCGGCGTGCGCACGTTCGCCGTCGGCGGCAACCGCGAGGCCGCGCGCCTGTCGGGCCTGCCGGTCGACTGGATCCGCTTCTGGACGTTCGTGATCTGCGGCGCGACGGTCGGCGTCGCCGGCGTCGTGCTGGTCAGCCGCGTCGAGTCGGGTCAGCCCAACTCCGGCGGGCTGCTGGCGTTGACGGCGATCGTCGCGATCGTCGTCGGCGGCAACCACCTGCTCGGCGGGAAGGGCTCGCTCGTGCGCACGGTTGTCGGCCTGCTGCTGATCACCGTGCTCCAGAACGGGCTCGACCTCAAGGGCGTCAACGACAACCTCCAGGAGGTCATCATCGGCGTCGTCTTCATCGGCGCGGCGTCGGTCGACTTCGTGCGCCAGCAGGCGCGGCGCTACCTGCTGCGGCGTCGCTCGCGCGGGCGCGCCGGCGTGCGCGTCGAGCCGCCCGTCGGCGTCGAGCCGCCCGTCGCGTCGGGATAGGCGGCGACCTCCTCGCCTTCGCCGCCCGCCGGCCGCTCGGAGTTGCTCTGGGCGGCCGGCTCGGGGGAGAACAGCTCCCAGCGCACGTTGCGCAGGTGGGTCTCCATCGCGAACGCCGCCAGGTCGCCGTCGCGGGCGCGGATCGCCTCGTAGATGTGACGATGGTCGCGCGCCTCCAGCGCCGTGTCGGCGGCGGTCCAGGCGCGCTGCGAGAGCGCCTCCCACAGTCCCTGGCCCATCTGCTCCCACAGCGGCGTGACGACCTCCTGGAGCACGGAGTTCTCCGTCGCGGCGGCGATGCCGGCGTGGAAGCGGCGGTCGATCGCGCTGTTGTAGGTCGCCGCGCCGGCCTCCGCGGCGCGCTCGAGCTCGCGCAGCGGGCGCGCCATCGCCGCGAGCGTCGCGCGCGTGCGCAGCGAGGCGGCCACGCGCGCGATCCGCGGCTCGATCAGCAGGCGCGTGTCGAGCAGCTCCGACGGGCTCGCGTCGCTCGCCGGCTGGTGGGCGCGGCGGCCGTTGATGCGCGCGCCGCGGCGCACGTAGGAGCCGGCGCCGACCTGGGTCTCGACGACGCCCTGGAGCTCGAGCGCGGCGAGCGCCTCGCGGATCGTCGGGCGCGAGACGCCGAGCTCCTCCGCGAGCTGGCGCTCGGAGGGCAGGCGCGCGCCAGGCTCGTAGATGCCGCCCTCCACGCGCGCGAGCATGAGCTGCGCCACCTCCAGATATGCCTTCACGTCGCTCCCCTTTGCGCGGCTGCTTGACCAGTTCGGTACCTCAGTTCGTTCAGCTTGACAGATCCGTCCCGGATGGTACGCTGGTAGCCCAATCAGTCACCTACGACGGATTGGCTTGCCCAAACACCGAGGGAGCACGATGGGATCACTGGTGGCCGGCATGGCCATGTCACACGCGCCGCTGATGGTGGCCGAGTCGGCTGCGCCACCGGAGGAGCAGACGAACGCGGTCGGGCGCGGGCTCCAGCAGCTCCGCGCGGAGCTCGAGGCGGCCAAGCCGGATCTCATCCTGGCGGTGATCGACGATCACTTCGAGAACTTCTTCCGGCCGCTGATGCCGACGTTCGCGCTCGCGGTCGGCGACTCGAACTACGGGCCGCCCGACCACTATGTGAGCTGGCTCGGCGTCGAGCAGCGCGAGATCGCGAACCATCCCGCGTTCGCGAACGACCTGCTCGGGCACGCCGTGCGCAGCGGCTTCGACCTCGTGCGCATCGAGCGCGTCGCGCTCGGGCACGCGCTGATCGTGCCGATGGAGACGCTGCGGCCCGAGTACGACATCCCCGTCGTGCCCCTGTTGACGAACGTCTTCACCGCGCCGGCGCCGACGATCGACCGCGCGATGGAGCTCGGCGCGTGCATCCGCGAGTTCGTCGCCAGACGGCCCGAGCGCGTCGCCGTGATCGCCACCGGCGCGCTGTCGCACTGGCCGCCGTACTGGAGGCCCGAGTCCGATGTCCCGATGGACCCGTTCCTCGAGCGCATGAAGCGCTTCCAGGAGGGCGGCCTGGGCGTGCTCGAGAGCGACCCCAACCTCTACCACGACTTCGGCGCGCGCGAGAACGAGATGGCCGCCGCCGGCGAGCGCGTGATCAACCCCGAGTGGGACCGCCGCGCGCTGGAGGCGTTCACGGCCGGCGACCTTGACTGGCTGCGCAACCTGACATACGAAGAGGTCTGTGCGGACGGCGGCCACGGCGGCTACGAGGTCCTCAACTGGGCGATGCTCGCCGCGATCATGGGCGGCGCGCCGGCGGAGGTCGTCGGCTACGAGGCCGTGCGCGAGTGGATCGGCGGCATCGGCATCCTGCGCTTCGACGCGCAGGAGCTGAGCTAGGCGCCGGACCGCGCGAGGCGGGAGGACGGCGCAGCGATGCCGACCGTGAGCACCCCGACGGGCACGCTCTCCTACGAGGTGCACGGAACGGACGATCCGCCGATCCTGTGGATCGGCGGGACGGGCTGCCCCGGCGCGACATGGGCCGCGCAGGTCGCGCGCTTCGCGCCCGCGCACCGCTGCATCGTCTACGACCTGCCGGGCGCCGGCGAGAGCGCCGTTCCGGAGCCCGGAAGCTGCACGCCGCGGACGCTCGCGGCTGATGCCCTGCACCTGCTCGACGAGCTGGCGGTCTCGCGAGCGCACTGCGCGGGCTTCAGCCTCGGCGCGGCGACCGTGCAGGAGCTGGCGCTGCTCGCGCCTGAGCGCGTGAGCAGCGCCGTGCTCCTCGGCACGTGGGCCTCGAGCCGCACCGCGCGCCACATCACCCAGCACTTCGAGGCGCGGCGCCGGGCGCTGCGCGAGGCCTCGCGCGAGCTGTTCGCCGCGTTCGGCTTCTGGATCTGGTCGGCGTCGCTGCGCGACCGCGAGCCCGAGCGCGCGGCGCGGCTGGCCGCGTCGTTCGGCGAGCTGGCCGCCGGCGTCTCGACCGCCGGCTATCTCGCGCACTTCGACGCGGACCTCGCGCACGACTGCGGCGAGCGGCTGGCGGAGATCGCCTGCCCGACGCTCGTGCTCTTCGGCAGCGAGGACTTCGTGACGCTGCCGGCCTACAACCGCGAGGTCGCGGCGCTGATCCCCGGCGCCGAGGCATGCGAGATCGCGGGCGGCGGGCACATGGTCTGGTACGAGCGGCCCGACGAGGTCGCCGACGCGATCGAGGCGTTCCTCGCGCGCCGCGCCGCCAACCCCTGAATCAACCCACGACGGAGGTACGTACGTTGTTCACAGCGACCAAGGACCAGCTCCTGCCGACCACGACCACCGGGTCGTGGCCGCGCCCGCGCTGGTACACGGCTCAGATGAAGGGCCAGCCGCTGTCGGTTCGGATGGCGGACTCGGCCTACCGCGAGCAGTTCACCGACGCCGTCGCCGCCGTCGTGAGCGACCAGGAGCGCGCCGGCATCGACATCGTCACCAACGGCGACTACCACCTCGACCTCGACTTCGCGGGGCGCGCCTGGCACCACTACCCGGTCGAGCGCTGGGCGGGCCTGTCCGGGGACCGCGACAGCGCCGCCGACGCCGGCATCTTCACCAGCACACCGGGCACGCTGCTGAACGAGGTCTTCACCGGCTGGCGCTACCCCGACGTGATCGACAAGGTCACCGCCCGCGACCCGCTCGAGTTCGACAAGCTCTGGCGCATCGCGCAGGCGCGCACCGAGCGCCCGGTGAAGATCGGCACGATCTCCGCGCAGACGCTCGCCGACGTGCTGCCGATCAAGACCGACCGTTACGGCGACGACCGGCGCGACCTGATCCTCGACATCGCCGACCTGTTCAACGCCGAGCTGCGCGCGCTCGCGGACGCCGGCTGCAAGGTGATCCAGGTCGAGGAGCCGTCGATCCACGCGCTCGCGGCGGCGCACCCCGAGGACAGCGAGAAGATGGACTTCCTCGTCGAGGCGTTCAACCGCGAGGTCGCGGGCCTTGAGGACGTCGAGATCTGGGTCCACACCTGCTGGGGCAACCCGAACATGCAGAAGGTGTACGAGCACACGAGCTACGAGCACTCGGTCGACGTCTTCATGTCGCGCCTGAACATCGACGTGTGGACTGTCGAGGGCAAGGCGGGCCAGATGGCGGTGCTGCCGCTGCTCGCCAACTACCGCGAGACGAAGGGGCCGAAGGTCGCGCTCGGCGTCGTCAGCCACCGCACGCTCCAGGTCGAGTCGCCCGCAGAGGTGGCCGCCGACATCCGCGAGGCGCTCAAGTACGTGGCGGTCGAGAACCTCGTGTTGACGTCCGACTGCGGCTACGGGCGCGAAGGCGCGAACCGCAACATCGCCTTCTACAAGACGAGCTCGACGGCGCAGGGCGCGAACATCGTGCGGCGCGAGCTGGGCCTGCCCGAGACGCGCGTGCGCGCGACCGACCCGACGCTCCAGGTCGACGTGCCGCGCAAGGGGGCGTGACGTGCGCCTCGCCAGCGCTCTGGTGGACGGCGAGCGCCGCGCCGCGGTGCTCGAAGGCGCCGACGTCTTCATCGCCGAGGACGTCACGCTGGAGGACGCGATCGCGCAGCGGCTCGACGTGCGCGGGTGCCGCGGAGCGTGGAGCGACCGCACGTCGGTCGCGCTCGACGTGCCGCTGCGCCCGCCGGTCGTGCTGTGCAGCGGCCAGAACTACCACGACCACCTCGACGAGAAGGCGACGCCGGTGCCCGAGGTGCCGGAGTTCTTCCTCAAGGCGGGGCAGACGGTGGCCGATCTGGACGCGCCGCACGAGTGGGACGAGCGCGTGACGACCAAGCTCGACTACGAGACCGAGCTCGGCGTCGTGATCGGCCGCCGCGCGCGCCATGTCGCGGCGGCCGACGCGCTCGACCACGTGCTCGGGCTCGTCACCGTCCACGACCTCACGGCGCGCGAGCGCCAGGTGAAGTTCAGCCCGACCGGCTTTCTGTACCTCGACGTCGGGCCGGGCAAGAACTTCGACGGCGCGACGCGCATCGCGGAGTCGATCGTGACGCTCGACGAGGTCGGCGACCCGCAGGCGCTCGGGCTCTCGACGAAGGTGAACGGCGAGCTGCGCCAGTCGAACACGACCGCGAACATGATCTTCTCGGTCGCGCAGATCATCGAGTACCTCTCGACGCTGCTGACGCTGGAGCCGGGCACCGTGATCGCGACCGGCACCCCGGGCGGGACCGCCTGGGGGCAGGATCGTGAGCTCGGCGGCACCAAGCTGACGCCGCCCGACTGCGTTCCGGGCGTCTACCTCGCGGTCGGCGACCGCGTCGTCAGCCGGATCGAGAAGGTCGGCGAGTTGGCGTTCGACGTCGTCGCGGCATTGACGTAGCCGCCGTATCACCATATGCTTCACATACTTCGAAAACTCTCGAACTATGTATGGAGCGGTGAGCGACGTGTCATTCATCGGCGGCGCCACATCTGAAGTACTCCTTTGTGAGCAGGACGGGCCGGTTGGGATCCTCACCCTCAACCGGCCCGACGCGATGAACACCATCTCCAAGGAGCTGGAGGCCGATCTGCACGCGGCGCTCGACCGTGCGGAGGCCGACGACTCCGTGCGCGCGATCGTGCTCACGGGCGCCGGCGACCGCGCGTTCTCGGCCGGCTACGACCTCTCCGAGGAGCCGCGGCTGGAGAGCGCGGGCGCGACGCTCCGGCACTGGTGGGACATCGACAAGCGCACCCCCAGCCAGCACTGGCATCTGCTGAGCCTTGAGAAGCCGGTGATCGCCGCGGTGCACGGCTGGTGCCTCGCGGGCGCCTTCTGGTACTCGCTCGCCTGCGACATCACGATCGCCGCCGACAACGCCGTCTTCGGGCAGCCCGAGATCCGCGAGACGCAGAACTCCACCGCGCTGCTCAGCTTCATGGTCGGCTGGAAGCAGGCCGCGCGCTATGCGCTCACGGGCGATCACTTCGACGCGCAGGAGGCGCTGCGCCTCGGCCTCGTCAACGAGGTGGTCCCGCGCGCGCAGGTGATGGAGCGCGCGCTGGAGCTCGGCAAGCGGATCGCGATGGTGCCGGCCGACTCCGTGCGCCTCAACAAGCGCATCACCGCCTTCACGCTCGACGCGATGGGCCTGCGCACGGCGCTCGAGGGCTCCGCGTTCCTGTCGACGATCGTGCACTCCTCGGCGAATGACTCACCTGAGCTTCAGGAGATGTTCCGCGTCCGCGAGAACGAGGGCATGGGCGCGTCCCTGAAGGTGCGCGACGACAAGTTCCGCCCCGAGCCCGGCGGGCCGCGCTCCGTGCCGCGCGGCTGAGTCGCGCGGCTGAGTCGCGCCGAACACCCGGCCGGCAGGTCGAACCAGTTTCCGGACTTGACACACCTGCCAGGCCAAACGTATGATGGTTATAAATCTATCGAAGGGATAGAGATGGGAAGAGGAGAGCCCGGCCGCGGTCCCGCGGGGACCGTCGAGGACGTCGTGCCGGTGGGCGAGCTGCCGCCGCTCGGCGAGCTGCCGTCGCACATGCACGCGCAGGTGATCCGCCAGGAGCGCTTTGGCGAGCCGCGCGACGCGTTCGTGCCGGAGCTGGTCGAGATTCCGTCGCTCAAGCCGCACGAGGTGCTGATCGCCGTGATGGCGGCCGGGATCAACTACAACAACGTGTGGGCGGCGCGCGGCGTGCCGATCGACGTGATCGCCAACCGCCAGCGGGCGGGCGAGCCCTACGACTTCCACATCGGCGGCAGCGACGCCTCCGGCATCGTCTACGCGGTCGGCGAGGACGTCGAGTGGCCGCAGGTCGGCGACGAGGTCGTCGTGCACCCGGGCTACTGGGATCTCGACGACGAGGACGTGCGCAGCGGCGCCGACCCGATGCTCGCGCGCTCGGCGCGCATCTGGGGCTATGACACCAACTTCGGCTCGTTCGCCCAGTTCACCGTGGCGCAGGCGCATCAGGTCATGCCGAAGGCGCCGCACCTGAGCTGGGCGGAGGCGGCCGCCTCCTCGCTCGTCGGCACGACCGCGTATCGCATGCTGTTCGGCTGGGCGGGCCACGAGCTCAAGCCCGGCCAGCCGGTGCTCGTATGGGGCGGCTCCGGCGGCGTCGGCATCCAGGCGATCCAGCTCGCCAAGGCGCACGGCGCGCATGCCGTCGCGGTCGTCTCCGACGCGCCGCGGGGCGAGTACGCCGTCGAGCACGGCGCGGTCGGCTACGTCGATCGCACCGAGTTCGACCACTGGGGGCTCGCCCCGCACTGGCAGGACGCCGCGGGGCAGAAGAGATGGATGGCAGGGGCGCGCGGCTTCCGGGCGCGCTTCCGCGAAGCGCTCGGCCGCGACGAGGATCCGGCGATCGTGATCGAGCATCCGGGGGAGACAACGCTGCCGACCAGCATGTTCCTGTGCGCGCGCGGGGGCATGGTCGTCATCTGCGCAGGCACGACGGGGTACTCGGCCACGCTGGACGTGCGTTACCTGTGGGTTCACCAGAAGCGCCTTCAGGGCTCGCACGGGACCAACGACGAGCAGGCGCGCGCGTACAACCAACTGCTCATCGACGGCAGGATCGGACCTGCGCTCGGCGAGGTCGTCTCGTTCGCGCAGATCCCGGACGTCCATCAGGACATGGGAGACGGTGTGGGCGTCTTCGGTAACCGGGTGGCGCTGATCGGCGCCACCGCCCCAGGCCAGGAGGAGAAGTAGATGCGGAGGATCGTCGTCTGCATCGCGTGCATTGCCGGTCTCGGCGTGCTCGTCGGATGCGGAGGCAGCAGCGGTGGCGGCGGTGGGTCATCCACCAGCACGACCACTGCCCAGAAGGTCAGCGGGCCCGTCAACGTCTCCACATGGGGCGGCGTCTGGACCGATGGCGAGCAGAGAGACTTCGGCACGCCGTTCACGCAGGAGACTGGCGTGAAGGTGAATTACCAGGTGGCCGGCACCTCGCCGATGGCGCCTGCGCTGTTGCAGGCTCAGTCCGGCAACGTGAGCCTCGACGTCGTCGACGCCGAGAACGCGGAGGTGCTGCGCGCGAGAGGGCTGCTCGCAACCTTCCCGCCCGACCTCATGCAGACGATTCAGTCGACGTCGCGGCCCGGGACGTACCTGCCGTACGTGCTGAACCTCGGCAGCACCGCGACGGTCATCGCGTGCAACCCCAGCGTGATGAAGAGATGCCCGACGACGCCGCAGCAGTTCTGGGACGTCAAGGACTACCCGGGGCCGCGCGCGATCCTCAACCAGCCCTCCAACGCGCTGTACTTCGCGCTCGTGGCCGACGGCGTCGCGCCCGACAGAGTGTTCCCGATGGACCTCAACCGCGGGATCAAGAAGCTCCAGGAGATCAAGCCGTCCGTGAAGGTGTGGCCGTCGTCGGGCTCGGATCAGCAGCAGGCGCTGATCGACAAGACGGTCGGTGCCGCGATCATGTGGAACGGACGCGCGTTCGTCGTCAAGCGCGACAACATCCCGAACCTCCAGATCTCGTGGACTGACGCGCTCACGAGCCGCAGCGACGGGCTCGTGGTGCTCAAGGACGCGCCGCACAAGGACGCCGCGTTCGCGTACATCAGATGGATCCTCGAGCATCCGAGAAACCAGGCGGCGTGGACGCAGTCGCTGACCTACCCGACACCGACGACCCAGCTCGAGCAGCTCGTGCCGAGAAGCATCTGGGAGGCGCTGCCGGCGTCCCACCAGGTTGTCAAGCAGGACGACGCCTGGCTCGCCGCGCACACCGCCGACATCCAGAGAGTCTGGCAGGGGCTGCTGGCCGGCTGACGAGGCCCGGGAGCGATTCGCAATGACTCAGCAGGCGATGGCCGTCGTGCGCCGCGTGGCGCGCGGCGGCCGCTCCCGGACGTGGAGCGCCGACCGCGGGCTCGCGGCCGGCGCGCTCCTCGTCACCCCGATGCTGGTGCTGATCGCGGTGATGCTGCTCTACCCGCTGTGGCGGCTGAGCAGCATCGCGCTCGGGGCGCCGCACGGGATCCGCAACGTGAGCGACTTCTTTGCAAGCTCGGCCAACACGCGCGTCATGCGCATCACGTTCGTCGACTCGGCGATCGTGACCGTGATCTGCGTGGGGCTGGGGTCGGTCGTCGCGTGGTCGCTGCGCACGACGCGCAGCCGCCGCGCCAAGGCGCTGCTGTGGGCCGCGATGGTGCTGCCGTTCCTGATGGGGACGGTGACGAAGCTCTACGCGCTGACCGTGATGCTTGAGGACCACGGCGTCATCAACCGCGCGCTGAGCGGGATCGGGCTCACCGACCATCCGCTCAGCCTGCTCTACAACCAGTTCGCGGTCGTGCTCGGCATGACCTACCAGATGCTGCCGTTCGCGGTGCTCCCGCTGCTGGCCGGCTTCCAGACGATCGACCCGGACCTCGTGCGCGCGGCCGAGAGCCTCGGCGCGAGCCGCTTGCGCGCGCTCGGCAGCACGGTCGTGCCGCTGTCGGTGCCGAGCCTGCTGGCGAGCGGGACGCTCGTCTACATCATCAGCGTCGGCTTCTTCCTGACGCCGGTGCTGCTGGGCGGCGCGACCGCGCCGTTCACCTCGTCGCTGATCGCGCAGGACATCTTCGACTTCTACGACGTCACGACGGCGGCGGTCTCGGCGCTGATCCTGCTGCTCGGCAGCTTGCTGGTCGTCGCGGTCTCGTGGCTGCTGGTCGGGCGCGAGCGGCTCGCGAAGGCGGTGGCGGCATGAGCGGCCGGCGGATCGCGCAGACGCGCACCGCGCTCGCCGTCGGCGGGCTCGAACGGCTGCTGAAGGCGGGCGTGGTCGTGTTCATGCTCGCCCCGGCGCTGCTCGTGATCGTGCTGTCGTTCTCGAACGAGCACACGCTCGCCTTCCCGCCGCACAGATGGGGCACGCGCCAGTACCACGACCTGTTCGCCTCGGGCTACTGGCTCGGCAGCGTCGGCAAGTCGTTCCTCGTCTCGGTCCCGGCGGTGCTGCTGGCGGCTGCCGTCGGCGTGCCGGCGGTGCTCGCGCTCGAGCGCAGCCGCATCCGCGGCAAGTCGGCGCTGCGCGCGCTCGGCGTGGCACCGCTCGTGCTGCCGGGCGTCGCCTACGCCGTCGCGCTCTACACCTTCTACGTGCAGGTGCACCTGGTCGGGCACGTGTGGGGCGTGATCCTCGCCGACGCGATGCTGGCGCTGCCGTTCGTGATCCTGATCGTCGGCGCCGGCCTGCGGCGCATCCCGGCCGACCTCGAGCTCGTCGCGATGAGCCTCGGCGCCACGCGCACGCGGGCGACGTGGGGCATCACGCTGCGGCTGCTGGCGCCGTCGATCGTGGCGGCGATGGTGCTCGGCTTCGTGACGACGTTCGACGAGGCGGTGCTCGTGAACTTCGTCGGCGGCGGTCAGGTGATCACGCTGCCGAAGGCGATCTACGACTCGCTGCGCAACGGGATCGAGCCCTTGATCGCCGCGATCGCCTCGCTGCTGATGGCGTTCACGGGAGTCCTGATGGTCGTCGCCAACCACCTGCGACGCGACAGCTTGGAGCAAGCATGATTGCAATGGACCCGGCCGTGGAAGCGCTGCCGGAGAGAGGCCCCGAACAGCGCGCGACCGCGAGCGGAAGCGGGCTGCGGCTGGAGGGGGTCGTCAAGCGCTTCGGCGAGTTCGTCGCCGTGCGCGGCATCGACCTCGACGTCGAGCAGGGCACGTTCCTGACGATCCTCGGGCCGAGCGGCTCGGGCAAGACGACGCTGCTGCGGATGATCGCCGGCTTCATGCCGGTCAGCGAGGGCGCGATCTGGCTCGGCGGCCGCGACGTCTCGCGCGTGGCGCCGGGCGAGCGCGACATCGGCATGGTCTTCCAGAACTACGCGCTGTTCCCGCACATGACGGTGCTCGAGAACGTCGCCTACGGCCTGAAGGTGCGCAAGCGCGCCAAGGCCGAGCGCGAGCGTCGCGCGCACGAGGTGCTCGCGCTCGTCGGGCTCGAGGGCTTCGACGAGCGGCTGCCGCGCCAGCTCTCGGGCGGCCAGCAGCAGCGCGTCGCGTTCGCGCGCGCGCTCGCCTTCGAGCCGCAGATGCTGCTGATGGACGAGCCGCTCGGCGCGCTCGACCGCGAGCTGCGCGTGCGCATGGCGGCCGAGCTGCGCCGCCTGCACGACGAGCTGGGCAACACGGTGCTCTACGTGACGCACGACCGCGAGGAGGCGTTGACCCTGTCGGACAAGATCGCCGTCATGCGCAACGGCGTGGTCGAGGCGATCGGCATCCCGCAGGATCTCTTCGCCCGTCCCGACACGGGTTTCGTCGCCGCGTTCTTCGGCGGCCACAACGTCGTGCCGTGCGAGCAGCTCCCGGGCGCGCAGGCGCCGGGGACCCAGCGCGTGCGCTGCCTGCACCAGACGCTCGACGTGGCGCGCTCGCCGCGCCTGGCGGCCGACGCCGCCGACGCCTGCCTGGCGATCCCCGGCGACGCGCTCGCGCTCGTCGAGCCGCACGAGGGCGAGGCGTCCGGCGCGCCGGCGGTCGTCAACTCGGCCGTCTACATGGGCAACGCGATCCAGGTCAACTGCGACGTAGAGCCGGACCGCCCGGGGCCGCCGATCCGGCTGCGCGTCGACCTGCCGGGCGGACGCTCGGTGCCGCCGCCGGTCGGAACGCGCGTACGCGTGGTGATCCGGCCCGAGACCGTCACCGCCGTTGGCGCCTGAGCCCACCCGTGATTCCGAAACGAGGTACCGAATGACAGAGCAGGTTGCGGCTCCGGCGGCGCGGAGGGGCGTGCGGGCGTTGCTCGAGCCCGCGAGCGTCGCGGTGGTGGGCGCGAGCCCGACGAACCCCTTCTCGCGCGCGGCGCTCGAGAACCTCGGAGCGCTCGGGTTCAGCGGGCGCGTGGGCGCCGTCAACCCGCGCTACGACGAGATCCTCGGCGTGCCGTGCGCGCCGTCGCTGGGTGAGCTCGGCTTCGTGCCGGAGGCGGTCGTCGTCGCCGTCAACCGCGAGCGCGTCGTGGGCGTGCTCGAAGAGGCGGCGCAGGTCGGCGCGGCCGCCGCCGTCGTCTTCGGACTCGGCTTCGCCGAGCACGGGGAGGAGGGCCTCGCGCGCCAGCGCGAGCTCCAGCGGATCGCCGGCGCCTCCGGGATGGCGGTGCTCGGCCCCAACTGCCAGGGCCTGATCAACTTCGCCTCCGCGACCGCGCTCTACATGGACACCGTGCGGCCGTACGAGCCCGGCGCCGCCGCGCTGATCGCCCAGAGCGGCTCGGTCTTCACCGCGCTCCTCAACAACCGCCGCGGCGTGCGCTGGCGCTACGCGCTCTCGAGCGGCAACGAGGCGGTGACCGACGCCGCCGACCTGCTGTGGCACGCGGTCGAGGACCCGGACTGCCGCGTGGCGTGCCTGTTCCTGGAGGCGATCCGCGATCCGGAGCGCTTCTTCGCCGCCTGCGATCGCGCGCTCGAGCGCGACCTGCCGGTGATCGTGCTGAAGACCGGCCGCACGGAGGCGAGCATGCGCGCGGCCGAGGCCCACTCGGGCGCGCTGGCCGTGCCGGATCGGCTCGTCGAGGCGCTGTTCGAGCGCCATGGCGTGATCCGCGTGCAGACGCTCGAAGAGCTGCTCGAGACCGCCAACGCGCTCCAGGCGCGCCAGCGCCCGACGGCGGGCACGCTGGCGACGCTGACGGCGTCCGGCGGCCAGATCGAGCTGGCGCTCGACGCGGCCGCGGCGGCCGGGCTCGAGCATCCCCCGCTCGCGCAGGGAACCGTGGAGGCGCTCGAGCGGCTGCTGCCCGACTTCCTCAGCGCCGGCAACCCGCTCGACTACTGGGGCGTCGATGATCCGGCGAGCGCGTACCCGCAGCTCGCCGAGCTACTGGCGGACGACCCCGCCGTCGAGATCGTGCTCGCGGTCGTCGACGAGACCGACGAGCCGACCGGCGAGGGACGCTTCCAGGACGCGCACGCCACGGCGCTCGCGCTCGCGGCGGAGCGGGAGAAGCTGTTCGTCGTGCTCGACGGCGTCGGCGGGGTGGCCCCGGCCGAGCGGATCGAGCGCACGGCCGCCGGCGGCGCGCTGCTGCTGTCGGGCTTCGAGACGGGGATGCGCGCGCTCGGGCACCTCGTCGCCCATTCGCGGCGCGTGGCGGCGCCGCCGCGCGAGCGCGTCGCCTCCGCGCCAGGCGCGCGCGTGCTGCCCGTCGCCCACTCGTTCAGCGGCGCGACGGCGCTCGACTACCTCGCCTCCGCGGGCGTGCCGGTGGCGCCGACGCGCGTCGTGCGCGGCGTGCCGGCGGCGCTCGCGGCGGCGGTGGAGGTCGGCTTTCCGGTCGTCGCGAAGCTGGCCGACGACGAGCTCACGCACAAGACGGAGGTCGGCGGCGTCATCACCGGGATCGCGGACAAGGCCGCCCTGCGCGACGCCGTCTCGCGGTTGGAGGCGATCGGCAAGCCGGGAGTGTTGATCCAGCCGCAGGTGAAGGGGGTCGAGCTGATCGTCGGCGTCACGCGCCACCCGACGCTCGGCAGCTTCCTCGTCGTGGGCCTCGGCGGCATCTGGACGGAGCTGCTGCAAGAGGTCTCGATCGTGCCCGCCGGCCTGGCGCCGGGCGAGGCGGAGCGGCTGCTGCGGCGCCTGCGCGGCCACGAGCTGCTCGACGGGGCGCGCGGAACCGAGCCGGTCGACATGGCCGCGCTCGTGCGCCTGATCGAGCGCATCGACGCGCTTGCGCTCGCGCTCGGCGACCAGATCGCCAGCATCGACGTCAACCCCGTGATCGCCGCGCCCGCGGGGGCGTGGGCCGTCGACGCGCTGATCGTTCCGGCGTAGCGGGTGTCGCCGCCATGTCCGATATGTCGATAAGCTTCGAAGCCGGACGGCGGCGGCGCGGGATGGCGCCGCCATGACCACGAGGCAGGATCGACAGCGGATGGCGACAGAGACAGACGCAGACGCGGCGAGGCCCGCGGACGGGCCACTGGCGGCGCTCATGGAGCGGTCGCTCATCGACGCGTACCTGGACGTCTTCAAGGCGTTGAGCGACCTGACGCGCATCGAGATCCTGGTGCGCGTCGCGCAGGCCGACGAGTACCCCTGCACGGCGCTCGAGCAGGAGCTGAGCATCGGCAAGTCGACCATCTCGTACCACGTCAAGATCCTGCGCAACGCCGGCTTGATCGCCGTGCGCAAGGACGGCCGCCACTATCACTACCGCCTGCGCGCGGACGTGGTCGACTACTTCGTGCCGGGCTTCCTCGGGCGCATCCTCGCTGAGCGGCTGAACGCCGCCGGCTGAGCCTCCTAACGCAACGCACACGAACGCCGCGGCGCGGCATGCGATCCTGCACGCGTGCGGATCGAGAGGCTTCGCGGAGCGCTCGCCGCGTGCTCGATGGTGCCGGCGCTCGCCGGCTGCGGCGCCGGCGCCCACGGCACGGCGACGACCCAGGCCCGTCGACCTCCCGTGACACGGGCGGCGCGCGGCGCCGGCGCGACGCCCCGCGCGCGCCCGCCGGCGAGCGCGGGGACGCGCGCGACCGCCGCGCTCGCGCGCCTCGCGGCGGGCGGCAAGCCGGTCTACTGCGGCGGGAACGCGAAGCCGTGGGTCGCCTTCACGTTCGACGACGGACCCGGCGTCTACACGAAGCTGGCGCTCCACATCCTGTCGGCCGCGCACGCGCCGGCGACGTTCTTCATCGTCGGACGCAACCTCGCCCGCTTCCCGTCGGCCTTCGGAGCCGAGCAGCGGAGCGGCGCGCTCGGCGACCACACGTGGACCCATCCCGACCTCGGCTTGCTCGCGCCCGCCGCCGTCACGCAGCAGATCGCGGCCACCCAGCGCGCGATCGAGCGCGCGAGCGGCCGGCGCGTGCAGCTCTTCCGCCCGCCCTACGGCGTGCGCGACGCGACGGTCGACGCGACCGCGCGCCGGCTCGGCCTCGTCGAGGTGCTGTGGACCGTCGACAGCGCCGACTCGCTCGGCGCCGACTACGCGCAGATCGCGCGCAACGTGCTCGGCGGGATGCGGGCGGGCTCGATCATCCTCATGCACGAGAACCGCGGCCAGACGATCCGCGCGCTGAAGTTCCTCATCCTCCCGCGCCTGCGCCGCATGCACCTGAGACTCGTGACGCTCCCGCAGCTCCTGAGCGGCGATCCGCCGACGTCCGCGCAGCTCGCGCGCGGCGGGCACGGCTGCGGCGTGTCGTCGCTGCGCGGCCGCGCCTGAGCGCGCTTCTCAGCGTCGCACCAGCGACTCGAGCCGCTTCATGACGTCGAAGTAGCGGACCGGCGCCACGCGCGTCAGCAGCGCGAGGAAGGCCGCGTCGGGCCCGACGAGGATGCGCCGGCGACCGCGCTCGACGCCGGTGTGGATGATCTCCGCCGCCTGCTCGGGCGAGGTCCGCGCCACTCTTCTGAACTCGCGTCTCAGGACCGCGTGATCTCTGTTGCCGCGGTCGTCGACGTGGAAGCGCGCGTGCTCGACGATGTTCGTCGCGATCCCGCCGGGGTGAACCGCGATCGCCCGCACGCCGGTCTCGCGCAGCTCGGCGCGCAGCGACTCGGTGTAGCCGCGCACCGCGAACTTCGAGGCGCAGTAGGCGCTCTGCGTCGGGAAGCCGATCAGCCCGAACACGCTCGAGACGTTCACGATCGCGCCGGCGTCCTGCTCGAGCAGGATCGGCAAGAACGCGCGCGTGCCGTGGATGACGCCCCACATGTTCACGTCGATCACCCACTGGTCGTCCTCGTGGGCGGCGTCGGCGGCGGTCTGCGAGACGGTCACGCCGGCGTTGTTGAAGACCATGCCGAGCGGCCGCGGCGCCCACTCCTTCACGGCGGCGGCGAACGCCATCTGCCCGCCGCGGTCGCGCACGTCGAGCTTGCGCGCGAGCACCGGGCCGTCGATCGTCGCGACCGTCTCGGCGAGGTCGTCCTCGTTCCAGTCGCACAGCGCGAGCGGGCAGTCGTGGCGGGCGAGGCGCTGCGCCATCGCGCGCCCGATTCCGGATCCGGCGCCGCTGATGACGGCCGTGCGGCCGGAGACGATCGTTCCTCGTGCCATGTGCCTGAGCTCCTGAGCTGCGTCGGGAAGCCCGGCAGGTTGGCAGGCGCGCCCGCGCGCTGCGCCGATCGCGCTGGCGCGCCGTCGCGCCGTCGCGCCGTCGCGTCAGCCGGTCACGGATCCGCCGCCGCCGCCACCGCCGCCGCCACCGCCGCCGCGCAGGCCGGCCGGTCTCGGCGGGATCACCTGGTTCAGGACGACGTCGAAGTAGGTCGTGGCGTTCGCGAGCGCTTCGTTCTGCGTGAAGCCGAGCGCCGGCGGGATGAGTATCTGGCGCTCGCCGCCGACACGCATGCCGGGGATGCCCTGCCACCAGCCGTCGATGACGACGTTGTGTTCGACCGGCGTCGCAAACGGTCTTCTCTTGTGCCAGGAGTATTCGAGCTTTCTGCCGGTGACCCAGTTCGTCGATATGAATTCGAACACGCCCGTGTCGCCCGCATGGATGACCGGACCGGTGCCCTTTCTGACGTCTCTGATGACGAGCTGTTCGACTCTCGCGCCGGGGTGCGGGCCGGGGTTTCTCGGCAGCGGGTACTTGTTGACGAAGAAGACGTTCCTTTCTTCGCTCGTCGCCGTGGTCGCGGCGTTGGTCGTCGTCTGTCTGGCGCTGCTGCTGTTCGTGCTCGTCCTCGAGCTCGAGTTCGAGCCGCCGCAGCCGGCGGCGATGAGCGCGACCACGATGACGGCACCGCAAAGCGTCAGGCGCATCCCCCAACTCCCCCAATCGACGCAGATCCTCGATACGTGCAGAGCCGAACCTACCTGAGCCGGCTCGCCCGATGCGCAGGTACGGCGCGCGTGCGCCTCAGCGGAAGCGGCCCGGCTCCCACAGCGGCTCGTCGCCCTCGACCGCGCCGCGGCTGAGGATGAAGAGCAGGTCGGAGAGCCGGTTGAGGTAGCGCACGACCTCCTCGCCCAGCTCGTCCGTGCCGCAGACGATCGCCGCCCGCTCGGCGCGGCGGCAGACCGTGCGGCAGACATGGAGCTGCGCGGCGGCGGGCGAGCCGCCCGGGATCACGAACGATCTGAGCTTCGGCAGCTCGGCGTTGACCTCGTCGCAGCGCTCCTCCAGCCAGCTCGTCTGCTCCGGCGTCACGCGCAGGCGCGTCCTGTCGCCGCCGTGCGGGACCGCGATGTCGGCCCCGACGTCGAACAGGTCGTTCTGCACGTGCTGGAGCCAGGGCACGTAGCGCTCCGGCATGCCGGCGCTCGTGAGCGCGACGCCGAGGTGCGCGTTGAGCTCGTCGACGGTCCCGTACGCCTCGATCCGCGGGTGCGTCTTCGGCACGCGGCTCATGTCGCCGAGGTGCGTCTCGCCCTTGTCGCCGTGGCGGGTGTAGATGCGGGTGAGGTTGACCATCGCCTCCGCAGTGTACGGCCGGCCGCGACGCGATCCGCCCTCGCCGCGCGCTAGCATCCGCCCGTCCAATCAGGTCGGTGGCGATGGGAAGTCCGGTGCGATTCCGGCGCGGACCCGCCACTGTGATCGGGGACGCTCGCCGCACGCGCAGCACGTTCTGCGCAGCCACTGGGAGGCGCCGCCGCCCGGGAAGGCGCGGAGAGTAGGCCCGAGAGCCAGGAGACCAGGCCTCCGACCGCAACGTCCCACATACGCCCTCGCGGAAAGGGGTGGCTGAATGTCTCGCAGGATCATCGGCTCTCTCGCCGGCGCGCTCGCCGCGGCGAGCCTGCTGGCGTCGGTCGCGCACGCCGGCTCGCCGGCGCGCGTCAATGTGCGCGTCGAGGCGCCCGGAAGAACGCTCGCCGACGCCACGCTCGTCACGACGAACGCCGCGGTGAAGCCCGACGGCACGCACGCCTGCGCCGGCACGAGCGCCGGCGGCGCGCTGTGGCAGGCGACGCCCGGTCACTGGAGCGGCGGCTGGTCGAGCTCGTTCGGCGACTACTTCGTCACGGCCATCGGCGGCATCAGACCGCCCAGCGGCGGCAGCGCCTACTGGGCCTTCTGGCTCAACGGCAGAACGGCGACGCAGGGGGTCTGCTCGACAACGCTCCAGGCGGGCGACCGCGTGCTCACGTTCCTCTGCGACCCGACGCCGGACTTCTCGAGCTGCACGAACCTGCCGCTCGAGCTCGCGCTCGTCGACGTGAGGGCCGGCAAGGCGAAGGTCAAGGTCACGCTGCTCGACGGCAACGGCAGAAGCATGCCGGTCGCTGGCGCCACGGTGCGCGGCGGCGCACAGCCGGTCACGACCACGGCCGACGGCAGCGCGCGTGTGACGCTGAAGGCCGGTCAGTCGGCGCTGCGCGCCACAGACGCCGGCGACACGCCGTCCGGCAGCCTGCACTGCCAGCGCGGCGCGCGCGGCGCGAAGTGCGGCAGCAGCGACACGACGCCGCCGACGCTCGCGCTGAAGGGCATCGCGAACGGCCAGGCGTTCAGCGCGGCGCACGCGCCGCGCGTGCTGCGCGGCACGGCCGTCGATCCCTCCGGCGCGACGGTGACGCTGCGCCTGACGCGCCGCGTCGGCGGGCGCTGCACGCGCTTCGACGCGACGCGCGGCGCGTTCCGCTCGTGCGCCGCCGCGCCGCGCGCGCCGTTCGCCGCCGGCGACCGCGCCCGCTGGTCCTACCTGCTGCCGGCGAAGCTCGGCGCGGGCAGCTACCGGCTCGACGTGATCGCGACCGACGGCGCCGGCAACCGCCGCACGCTCAGCGTCACGTTCACCGTGGGGGCCTAGCGGGTGCCGCGACCGCGCTCCCGCCTGCTCGCGCTCGTCGCGCTCGCGCTGACGCTCGCCGCCGGCCTCGCCGGCTGCGGGCTCGGCGCGGGTGCCGGCGGCACCGGCGCCCGCCTGCTCGTCACGCAGGACTTCGGCGCCAAGCAGGTGGGGGCGCGGATCGAGCAGAACCTGCCGTCGTCGGAGACGGCGATGCGGCTGCTCGAGCGCGACTTCCACGTCACGACGCGCTACGGCGGCGGCTTCGTGCAGTCGATCGACGGCCTCGCCGGCGGAACCGCCGGCGGCCGGCCGATCGACTGGTTCATCTACGTCAACGGGATCGAGAGCCAGGTCGGCGCCGCCGACGTCACGCTCCATGACGGCGACACGATCTGGTGGGACCGCCACGACTGGGGCGCGACGCAGGACGTCCCGGCGGTCGTCGGCACGTTCCCCGAGCCGTTCGCGCACGGCTCCGGCGGCAAGCGCTATCCCGTCGTGCTCGAGTGCGCCGACGACGTCGACGCCGCCTGCACGACGGTCTCCGACCGGCTCAGCGCGGCCGGCGCGATCGCCGGGCGCCAGGCGCTCGGCACCGGCGTCGGGCAGGACACGATGCGCGTCTTCGTCGGGCGCTGGAGCGAGCTGCGCGGCGATCCGGCGCTCGAGCTGATCGACCACGGCCCCGCCACCGGCGGCGTCTACGTGCGCTTCTCCGCCGACGGGCGCCGGATGAGCCTGCTCGACCCGCGCGGCGCCGTCGCCCGCACGCTCGGCGCGGGCGCCGGGCTGGTGGCGGCCACGCGCTTCGAGCAGCAGGCGCCGACGTGGGCGATCACCGGCACGGACGTCGTTGGCGTCGCCGCGGCCGCGAGCGCGCTCGACGAGCGCACGCTCGCGCGCCGCTTCGCGCTCGCGCTCAACGGCTCGGAGTCGATCGGGCTGCCCGTGGTGCGGTGATGCCGGCGAAGCGCAGCGCGAGCCCGCTGCACGCCGCCCGCGCGGCGGTGGGGTGCGCGCTGTGCGCCGCGCTCGCGCTGCCGGCGCTGCTGTTCGACAGCCCGCTCGTGCTGGGCGCGGTCGTGCTCGCCGCGCTGGCGGTCGGCGCCGCCGCCGGCGCGGGCCGCGCGCTGCGGCGTGCGCTGCTGCTCGCCGCGCCGTTCGCGCTCGTGATCGCGCTGCTGAACCCGCTCGTGACGCACAACGGGCTGACGGTGATCGCGCGGCTCGGCGAGGCGCCGGTGCTGGGGCGGATCGACGTGACGCTCGAGGCCCTCGCCTACGGCGGCGTGCTCGGCCTGCGCGCGCTGGCGCTGATCGTGTGCGCCGCGCTGTACGCGGCGGTCGTGGACCCGGACGAGGTGCTGCGGCTGTTCCGCCGCGTCTCGTTCCGCTCCGCGCTGACGGCCACGCTTGCCACGCGGATGGTGCCCGTGCTCCAGCGCGACGGCCGCCGCATGGCCGACGCGCAGCGCTGCCGCGCGGGCGCGGCGCCGTCGCGGCTGGCGCTCGTGCGCGCGGTCGCGGCGGGCGCGCTGGATCGCGCGGTCGACGTGGCGGCCGCGCTGGAGGTGCGCGGCTACGGCTCCGCACGGCGCCCGCCGCGGTCGCGTGCGCCGTGGTCGCGCCACGACCTCGCGTTCGCGGCGGCGGCGCTCGCGCTGCTGGCGCTGACGCTCGGCGGCCGGCTCGCCGGCGCCGCCGCGTTCGGCGCCTACCCGCTGCTGCACGGCGCGTGGGGCGCCGCCACCTGGGCGCTCGCCGCCGCGCTCGTGCTCGTCCCGCTCGTGCCGTTCCTCGACCGGCGCGGGATCGAGCCGCGCGGGGCGTCGCTCGCGGCGGCGTGGGGGCGGCGGTGAGCGCGATCGTGCCGCGGACCGCCACGCTCGCCGCGCTGCGGGGGCGGCGATGAGCGCGCTTTGGCTGGAGCGCCTGACGTACGCCTACCCGGGCGCGAGCGCGCCCGCGCTTCGAGACGTGACGCTGTGCGTCGAGGAGGGCGAGCTGGTCGTGCTCGCCGGCCGCTCGGGCAGCGGCAAGTCGACGCTGCTGCGGCTCGCGAGCGGGCTCGTGCCGCACGTCCACGGAGGAAGCGTCCACGGCGCAGCGAGCGTGTGCGGCATCGACGTGCGCGAGCACGGCCCGAGCGAGCTGGCCGCCGTCGCCGGCTCGCTGTTCCAGGACCCCGAGACGCAGATCGTGATGGGGACCGTGCGCAACGAGCTGGCGTTCCCGCTCGAGAACCGCGGCGAGTCGCCGGCGGCGATCGCGCGCGGGGTCGAGGAGGCGGCATTGGCGCTCGGGATCGCCCACCTGCTCGAGCGACCGACGCACGCGCTCTCCGGCGGCGAGCTTCAGCGCGTCGCGCTTGCCGCCGCGCTCGTCGGGCGCCCGCGGCTCGTCCTGCTCGACGAGCCGACCTCGCAGCTCGACCCGGTCGCCGGCGACGAGCTGATCGGGCTGCTGCGGCGCCTGAATGAGGAGTGGGGGACCACCATCCTGCTGGCCGAGCACCGCCTTGAGCGCTGCCTCGCGGCGGCCGACCGCGTAATCGCGATGGCCGACGGGCGGATCGCCTGTGACGCGGACCCGCAGGGCTTCCTCGCCTGGGCGCACGACCACGCGCCCGCGCTCGAGACCCCAGGTGCCCGCCTGCTCGCCCAGGCCGGTCTCCAGCCGCCGCCCGTCGGCGTCAAGCAAGCCCGCCAGACGCTCCGACTTAATGGCGCGCTGCCGGAGCCCGACCGCTCGGGCTTGGCGCTGCTGCGGGCGGGTCCTGTCGGCTCCGGGTGCGCGCACGACCGCCTTCCGGCGGTCGCACGTGCATCCTCACCGCCACCCGCCCGGTCGGCGTCTCCGGCTGCTCTCCGACTTCGCGGCGTCTGGCACGAGCCGCGTCACTCGATGCCCATCCTGCGCGGCGTGGACCTTGCGATCGCTCCGGGGGAGCGCGTGGCGCTGATGGGGCGCAACGGGGCGGGCAAGTCCACGTTGCTGCGCCACGTTGCCGGCTTGGCGTTGCCCACTCGCGGTCGGATCGAGACGGGTGGCCGCGTCGCACTGCTCTTGCAGAATCCGAACGATTATCTGGTGCACGAGCGAGTGGCGGACGAGGCTCCCGTGGACGCGCTCGAAGCGGTGGGGCTGGCCGGCTTCGCCGACCGCCATCCGCGCGATCTGTCCGGGGGGGAGCGGCAGCGGCTGGCGCTGGCGATCGTCTTGGGCGGGGAGGACGTCGAGGCGCCGGCGCTGCTGTGCCTCGACGAGCCGACGCGGGGGATGGATCGGGCGCACAAGGCGGACCTTGCCGTGCTGCTCGGCAGGCTCGCGGCGACCGGCACCGCACTGCTCGTGGCGACGCACGACCCCGAGTTCGCGGCCGGCGTGGCCGACCGCGTCGTGCTGCTCGCCGACGGCGCGCCGATCGCAGACGGCGCGGCCGCCGACGTGCTCTCCGGCGGCTGGTACTTCGCGACCGAGACCGCGCGCATCCTGCGCGGCTCCGGCGGCGCGCTCGACCCGGACGCCGGCGCCGCCCTCGTCCGCGCGCAGCTCGCCGGCGCCGCCCTCGACCCGCCGCCCGCCGATCCGCACCCCGCCGCCCCGCCCGACCCACGCCCCACGGAGGTCCGCCGCCGATGAGCTGGCAACTCGCGTCGTTCCTGCTGCTTGCGCTCGCGCTCGCCGGCGGCTTCGCCTGGTACGAGCGCTCGCACCCGTCGGCGCGCGTGCTCGCGCTCGTCGGCACGCTCGCCGCGCTGGCCGTGCTCGGCCGGATCGCGTTCGCGCCGGTGCCGAACGTCAAGCCGACGACCGACATCGTGCTGCTGTCCGGCTTCGTCTTCGGCGGCGCGCCCGGCTTCGCGGTCGGCGCGGTCGCGGCGCTCGCGTCGAACTTCTTCTTCACGCAGGGACCGTGGACGCCATGGCAGATGGCGGCGTGGGGAGCGATCGGCGTCGGCGGCGCCGCGCTCGCGGCGGCTACGCGCGGCCGGCTCGGGCGCCTCCCGCTCGCGCTCGCGTGCGGCGCGGCCGGCCTGCTCTACGGCGTGATCGTCAACTTCGGCAGCGTCGCCACGGTCGGTGGCGGCGGTGGCGAGATCCTCTTCCGCCGCTTCGTCGTCTACCAGACGACCTCGCTGCCCTGGGACCTCGCGCACGCGACCGGCAACGTCGTCTTCTTCCTGCTGTTCGGCCCTGCGCTCGTGCGCACGCTGCGGCGCTTCCGCACGCGGCTCTCGTTCACGTGGGAGCCGCATCCGGCGACGCTCGCGCTCGTCCTTGCAAGCGCCGTGCTGCTCGGCGCCGCGGCCGGTCCCGCCGCCGCGCCCGCGCAGGCGGCGACGCCGGTCCAGTATCTCGCGCGCGCGCAGAACCGCGACGGCGGCTTCGGCACCGCGCCGGGCGCGCGCTCGTCGGGCCTCGTCACCGGCTGGGCGGCGATCGCGCTCGCGGCCGACGGCCACCATCCGTTCGCGCTCCGGCGCGCGGTCGCCTGGACGCGCGCGCACGCCGGCGGGCTCGCGCACGACGGCAGCGCGACCGGCGTCGGCGACTCGGAGCGCACGCTGCTGCTGCTCGGCGCCGCCCGCGTCTCCGCGCGCGACTTCGCCCATCAGAACCTCGTCACGGCGCTCACGGGTCGTGTCGGACGCGACGGCGCCGTGCTCGGCCAGGTCAACCTGACCGCGTTCGCGATCCTCGCGCTGCGCGGCGTGGGCGTGAGCGCCAGCACGCCCGCGCTGCGCCGGGCGAACGCCTGGCTCGCGCGCCAGCAGAACGCGGACGGCGGCTTCGACTTCCTCACGCGGGGGCTCGGCAGCGACGTCGACGACACCGCCGCCGCGATCGAGGCGCTCGCGGCCGGCGGCGGCAACCGCGCCGCGCTCGGACGGGCCGCCGCCTACGTGCGAACGACGCAGAACGCCGACGGCGGCTTCCCGCAGGAGCGCGGCGGCAGCTCGAACGCGCAGTCGACCGCCTGGGCGATCCAGGGCCTGACCGCCGCGCACGTCTCGCTCGCGAGCGTCCGCCGCGGCGGATCGCCGACGCCGCTGAGCTACCTGCGCTCGCTCGTCGCGCCGGACGGATCGGTGCGGTACTCGCGCACGGGCACGCAGACGCCGGTGTGGGTCACCGCGAGCGCCGTGCTCGGCCTCGCGCGCCGGCCGCTGCCGGTCCGCGCGCGATGAGCGAAGTAAGAGACATTCCACCTGTCGGGCCGGTACTGTTCCCGCGCCTATGAGAATCGGAGTCCCCAAGGAGACCGTCGAAGGCGAGCGTCGCGTCGCGCTCGTTCCCGAGGTCGTGAGAAAGCTGACGGGCTCCGGGCTCGACGTCCTCGTCGAGCGCGGAGCTGGCGCCGAAGCGATGATCCCGGACGCGCAGTTCGAGGACGCCGGCGCCACGCTCACCGACGACGCTGCCGCCGTCTGGCAGAGCGATGTGGTCGTGAAGGTCGCCCCGCCGAACGCCGAGGAGATGGTCCGGCTCGGCAGAGATAGCGTGCTGATCGGCTTCCTCCAGCCGCTGACGAACGCGGACGGCGTGCGCGCGCTCGCCGCCGCGGGCGCGACCGCGTTCGCGCTCGAGGCCGTGCCGCGCATCTCGCGCGCGCAGTCGATGGACGCGCTCTCCTCGCAGAGCAACATCGCCGGCTACCGCGCGGCGCTGATCGGGGCGCAGGAGATGGGCCGCTTCTACCCGATGCTGATGACGGCGGCGGGCACGATCCGCCCGGCGACCGTGCTCGTGCTCGGCGCCGGCGTCGCGGGCCTCCAGGCGATCGCCACCGCGCGCCGCCTGGGCGCCGTCGTCCAGGGCTTCGACGTGCGCGCCGCGGTGAAGGAGCAGGTCGAGTCGCTCGGCGCGACCTTCCTCGAGTTCGACCTCGGCGGCGACCTCGAGGGCGAGGGCGGCTACGCGAAGGAGCTGACGCCCGAGCAGCAGGCGCGCCAGCAGGAGCTGATGGCGGAGGCGATCGGCAGAGTCGACATCGTCATCACGACGGCGCTCGTGCCGGGGCGCCGCGCGCCGATCCTCGTGACCGAGGAGGCCGTCAGGAAGATGAAGCCGGGCAGCGTCGTCGTCGACCTGGCCGGCGAGGCGGGCGGCAACTGCGAGCTGACCGAGCCGGGGCAGACGGTGATCCGTCACGACGTCAAGATCGTCGCGCCGCTCAACGTGCCCTCCACGATGGCGGAGCACGCCTCGCAGCTCTACGCGCGCAACATCAACGCGCTGCTCGATCTGATGGTCAGAGACGGCCAGCTCGCGCTCGACTTCGACGACGAGGTGATCGCCGGGGCGTGCGTCACGCGCGGCGGCGAGATCGTCCACGAGGGCGCGAAGGCCGCCGCCGCCCAGCCGGCCTGAACGTGAGGGACTGACATGGACTTGGTAACGCAGATCGGAGTCCTCGTGCTGGCCGCGTTCGTCGGCTTCGAGGTCATCTCCAAGGTGCCGAACACGCTGCACACGCCGCTGATGTCGGGCACGAACGCGATCCACGGCATCGTGCTGCTCGGCGGCCTGCTCGTGATCGGCGAGGCGGTCGGCGCGGACGACGTGCTCGGCCAGGTGATCCTCGTGATCGCGATCGCCTTCGGCACGATCAACGTCGTCGGCGGCTTCCTCGTGACGGACCGCATGCTCGGCATGTTCAAGAGAAAGCCGGAGCCGAAGACGGACGAGGGGGAGGGGTCGTGAGCCTGCTCGCCACGTCGTTCCTCGAGAACCACAACTTCATCGACTCGCTCTACATCCTCGCGGTGATCCTCTTCATCGTCGGCCTGCGCGGGCTGGCGGGGCCGAGAACGGCGGTGCGCGGCAACCAGATCGCGGCCGTCGGCATGGCGATCGCGTTCGTCGCGACGCTGCTCCAGCACGGCGTCGTGCCGAACGGGCACACGGCGATCCTGATCGCGGTCGGCGTGGTCGTCGGCACCGCGGTCGGCATCCCCGCCGCGCGCAACGTGAAGATGACCGCGATGCCGCAGATGGTCGCGCTGTTCAACGGCGTCGGCGGCGGCGCGGTCGCGCTGATCGCGTGGGCGGAGTTCCGCCGCCGCTTCCCCGGCGGGGGCGGCGACTGGTATACGAAGTCGATGATCGCGTCGCTGTTCGCGGCGATCATCGGCTCGATCTCCTTCTGGGGCTCGAACATCGCGTTCGGCAAGCTCCAGGAGATCCTGCCGGGGCGGCCGATCAAGCTGCCCGGCCAGCAGCTCATCAACCTCGTGCTGCTCGTGATCTGCGTCGGCTCGGCCGCCGCGATCGCGGCCGGAACGCACTCGCAGGCGCTGTTCATCCTCGGCGTGCTGGTCGCCGCGGGGATCCTCGGCAACATGGTCGTGCTGCCGATCGGCGGCGCGGACATGCCGGTCGTGATCTCGCTGCTGAACGCGTTCACCGGCCTCTCGGCGGCGGCGACCGGCATCGCGCTGAACAACTTCGCGCTGATCGTCGCCGGCACGATCGTCGGGGCGTCCGGCTCGATCCTGACGAACCTGATGGCGGTCGCGATGAACCGCTCGGTCCCCTCGATCATCGCCGGCGGCTTCGGCGGCGGCGGGGGCGAGGCGGCGGCCGGTGCTGGCGCGGGCGCGGGCGGTGGCGGCACGGCGCGCTCGACGAGCGCCCAGGACGCCGCGATCCAGCTCGCCTACGCGCGCCAGGTCGTGATCGTCCCCGGCTACGGCATGGCGGTCGCGCAGGCGCAGCACGCGGTGCGCGAGATGGCGCTCGCGCTGGAGAAGAAGGGCGTCGAGGTCAAGTACGCGATCCATCCGGTCGCGGGCCGCATGCCGGGCCACATGAACGTCCTGCTGGCGGAGGCCGACGTGCCCTACGACCAGCTCAAGGAGATGGACGACATCAACCCGGAGTTCGGTCGCACCGACGTCTCGCTGATCATCGGCGCCAACGACGTCACGAACCCCGCGGCGAACAACGATCCGGGCTCGCCGATCTACGGCATGCCGATCCTCGAGGTCGACAAGTCGCAGTCGGTGATCGTGCTGAAGCGCTCGATGAACAGCGGCTTCGCCGGGATCGACAACCCGCTGTTCTACGACCCGAAGACGGCGATGCTGTTCGGCGACGCGAAGGCGAGCGTCTCCGAGATCACCGCCGAGCTGTCCAACCTGTAGCCGGCGGGCGCGCCATCCTGTCGGGCTCGCGCCGCGGCGGACCTGAGCAAAGGTCCGCCGCGGTACGGCGCGAGCAGGCCGCGGTGCCCATTTGCCGACTGAACGTCAGCGTTCTTACCATACGGCTTTCATTCCGCCATCCGCTCGTGGGAGTGTCGAAGCGACGGCGGCAGCACCGCACGGCCGAGCCGACCGGGGGGTTCGCGCATCGGCCAGCAGGGAGTCGTGCGCCGCGTCACGTCGGGAAACGAGGGGGACAGGTGAGCGGGGCCGAGGAGGCCGGCCCCAATCGCCGCCCCTCTCCCGTCGTCCCCGTCGCGTAACTTTCGCGTCGCCCGCCGGTTGAAGGAGGCGATGCCGCTGCGGGCGCCGCTGCTCCATGCCTGACTTCTCCCTCGCGACACGTCCGCAGCTCTCAGCCGCGCCGCGAGCGCTGCTCGCGACGGCGCTCGCGCTGGTCGCGCTGGCGCTCGCCGGCGCGCCCTCGCGCGCGGGCCTGTTCGCCGGTGCGCCCGTGGTCGGCGCGAGCGCCGGGCTCGCGCTCCAGAGCCTCGACCTCGCGCCCGACGGGACCGGCGCGATCGGCTACACGATGGACGACGGCGGGGTGGAGCACGTCTTCGTCAGTCGTCTCGTCAACGGCGCGTGGGGGGCGCCCGAGCGGCTCGACCCGGATCTCGGCGGCGCCGGAACGCAGGTCTCGGTCGCCGCCGGCGACGGCGGGCGGGTGCTCGTCGTGTTCGCCAACGGCGGCAACGTCTACGCCGACACGCGCGCGAGCGCAAGCACCGGCTGGGCGCGCCAGACGCTGTGGAGCGGCGGCGGCGCGTCGGACCCGAACGTCGATCTGAGCGTCAACGGCAAGGGCTACGCGGTCTTCACGACGCCGGGCGGGGGCGGCCACGACGTGCGCGCCGCCTTCGAGCACGACGGCGGTCCGTGGACCGTGATCGGCCCGCCGCTCGACGCGAACGCCGCCGACGACGCCGGCACGGGGACGGCCCGTCCCCGCGTCGCCGCCTCCGCCGACGGCGTCGCGATCGCGGTCTGGGGGGAGGCGGGCCACGTCTTCGCTCGGCGCATCTGGCGCACGAGCCCGAGCGTCGTCGTCGAGGACGCGCTCGCCGGCCTCGTGCTCGAAGGCGTGCAGGCGACGTCCGCCGACCTGCCCGTCGTCAGCACGCAGGACGACGACAGCTTCACCGGCGTCGCGGTCCGCGCGAGCTTCGACCTCGGCGGCGGAACCGTGCGCACGCGCGCCGTCTTCCGCCGCCTGCGCGGATCGAGATTCGAGACGCCCTACGCGGTCGACGCCACGCCGTTCGCCTCCGGTCAGGGCTCGACGGCGCCGAGCATCGCGACGGTCGGCACGGGCAACGGCCTCGTCGTCGCCGGCAACGACACGACGAACGCGACGGGGGCGCTTCAGCTACTGGGCGACGTGCAGCCGACGACGCTGGAGCCGATCGACACGCTCGTCCCCAACGGCGCCCCCGGCTACGCGGTCTCCGGCGCGGCGACCGCGCGCAAGATGCTCGTCGCATGGCAGGTGACGCCGGCCGGCGGGACGGCCGAGCTGCACGCGCGCTACCGCGACGGCGGCGACTTCGGCGCCGAGCAGGCGATCTCGCAGCCGCAGTACGGGCCGAGCGACGCGGCCAACGGTCTGCTCGCCGCTGGCGACGACACCGGCGACATCGCCGTCGCGTTCATGCAGGGCGGCGCGATCGTGGTCGCCGCGGTCGACCAGCCGCCGGGGCGCTTCGCGCCGATCCCGCTCAGCGGCTTCCAGCGCAGCGCCCGGCCGGTGCTGTCGTGGACGACCTCGATGGAGGCGTGGGGCCGCTACTTCCGCGTCACGATCGACGGGACGCAGGCCGGCGTGACCGGCCGCCGGGCGTTCCGCCCGTCAGGCCCGCTCGCGCAGGGCGTGCACACGTGGCAGGTGACGGCCCTCGATCGCCGCGGCCAGCAGTACGCGGCGCCGGCCGCGAGCGTCAAGGTCGACTCGATCGCGCCGTACGCGCTCGCGCGCCTCAGCGGGCCGCGGCAGGCCGGCGCGCGACTGACGCTGATCGTGCGGGCGCTCGACACGGCGACCGGAACCGCGGCGCCGACGCCAGGGGTGCCGACCTCCGGCGTCAGAGCGATCGTCGTCGACTGGGGCGACCGCAGCGCGCGCCAGTCGATCCTCCACGGCGCCGCTCACGCCTACCGCAGGGCGGGCCGCTACACGCTGCGGATCGTCGTCGTCGACGGCGCAGGCAACCGCACGACGCTCAGGGCGACGCTGCGCATCGGCAAGGCGCCGACGGGCAAGGCGAAGCACCGCGGGCGCACGCCGGTGCTCGTGCTGCGCTCGCAGCCACCCCGCACAGCGGTGTCCTCGCCGGGCCACGTCGTCCGCGCCACGCCCGCCGCGCGCTAGGCTCGCGCGACCGATGAGCGAGCCGCCCGGTCCTCAGCGCCTGACCGTCCGCGCCGGCGCCCGCACGCTGCTCCTCGGCGAGCGTCCGTGGCTGATGGGGATCGTCAACGCGACGCCCGACTCGTTCTCCGACGCGGGCGTGCATCGCACGCTGGAGGCGCGCGTCGCGCTCGCGCGCGAGCTGCTCGCGGCCGGCGCCGACATCGTCGACGTCGGCGGGGAGTCCGGCGTCACGAACAGACCGGCGGTCGACCCGCGCGAGGAGATCGCGCGCGTCGTGCCGCTGGTCGAGCGGATCGCCGGCGAGCTGGACGCGGTCGTCTCGGTCGACACCTACAAGCCGGCGGTCGCGGCCGCCGCGATCGCGGCCGGCGCCTGCATCGTCAACGACGTCAGCGGCCTGCGCGACCCGGCGCTCGCGGACGTCTGCGCCGAGACGGGCGCGGCGCTCGTGCTGATGCACACGCGCGCGGCGCCGAAGCAGAAGCTGCTCGACGCCGCCTATGACGGGCGCATGGCCGCCGACGTCGTCGCGTTCCTGCGCGAGCGGATGGCGCTCGCGCGCTCGCGCGGCGTCGCCGAGGAGCAGATGATCCTCGACCCGGGACCGGACTTCGGCAAGACGCCGGCGCAGACGGTCGAGTCGCTGCGCCGTCTCGACGACGTCCGCGCGCTCGGGCGCCCGCTGCTGCTGGCGCTCTCGCGCAAGGACTTCATCGGGGCGATCACCGGTCGCGCGCCGCGCGAGCGCGGGGCGGGGACGCTCGCCGCGCTCGCCTGGGGCCTCGACGCCGGCGGCCACGTCTTCCGCCTGCACGACGTCGCCGCCGCGGCCGACTTCATCGCCGTGCGCGACGTGCTCGCCGGCCGCCGCGAGCTGGCCGCCGACGCGCGCCTCGCCGAGGCGCTTCGGCGCGAGCCCGCCTGACGCGTCAGGTGGTGGCGGCTGCCTGTCCGCTAGGGTTCGGCGCGCCGGTCCCGAATACCGGCTTCGAACCATCGCCGGCCGCTGACGCCAACGCGGCCGGAGCCCACCGATCGTCCCGAACAGGAGGACCATGCCCGTACTCGAACGCTCCGCGCTGGCGGACAGCCCGCTCGCCGATCTGCACGCGATCGCCTCGGAGCTGGGCATCGACGGCTTCCGCCGTCTGCGCAAGGAGGAGCTGATCGACGCGATCGCCGCGCGCCAGGGTGGCAGCCAGCCGGCCGCCGAGGCCGCCGAGGAGGCGCCGGCCCGCTCGCGCCGCCGCCGCGGCGGCCGCGGCCGCGCGCGCGAGGAGCGCGAGGAGGACCACGAGGAGCGGCCCAAGCCCGAGCGCGCAAGGGCGCGCGAAGAGGAGCGCGAGGAGCGGCCCAGGCCCGAGCGCGCAAGGGCGCGCGAAGAGGAGCGCGAGGAGCGGCCCAGGCCCGAGCGCGGCAGGGCGCGCGAGGAGCGCGAAGAGACGGTCGAGGGGATCGTCGAGCTGAGCGACAACGGCTCCGGCTTCCTGCGTCGCGGCAAGGATGGCGCGCCCAGCGACGAGGACGTCTACGTCTCGGCCGCGCAGGTGCGCCGCTGCGAACTGGTCGACGGGGACCGCGTCGGCGGGCCGCTGCGCCCGCCGCGTCGCTCCGAGCGCTTCCCGTCGCTCGTGCGCGTCGAGACGATCAACGGCCGTCGGGCCGAGGAGGTCGCCGAGGGCGTGCGCTTCGACGAGCTGCCGGCCGCGTTCCCCAGTGAGCGCTTCGCGTTCGACGCCGAGGACGAGACGCTCAAGGCGATCGAGTTCCTCACCCCGATCGGCCGCGGCTCGCGCGTGACGATCGCCGGCGGCCCGCACACCGGCAAGAGCGAGGCGCTGCGCCGGCTCGCCACGGCGCTCGCCGGGCTCGGCGCCGAGCTGGAGACGGCCGCCGTGCTCGTGGGCGCGCGCCCGGAGGAGATCGCCGAGTGGCGCGAAGGCCCGCTGGAGCCGGTCGCCGCGCTCAGCTTCGCCGCGCCCGCCGACGCCCAGGCGCAGGCGGTCGAGCGCGCGATCGAGCACGGCAAGCGCGTCGCGGCGCGCGGCGGTCACGCCGCCGTGCTGATCGACTCGCTCGAGGGGCTGCCAGTCGCGGCGGCGCGCAAGGCGCTCGCGGCGGCGCGCAACATCCCCGCCGGCGGCTCGCTGACGGTGATCGCGACGGCCGCGGCGCCGCTCGGCGGCGAGACGACCGTCGTCGCGCTCGACGCGCACGTCGCCGGCGCGCGCCGCTTCCCGGCGATCGACCTGCTCGCGAGCCGCACGCTGCGGCCCGAGCTGCTCGTCGGCGAGGCCGGCGCGCAGGCGATCGCCGAGGCCGTCCAGGAGGAGGCGGAGTAACTGCCCGAGAGGGCGCCGCGAGACGGTGACCTATCGCGCCGCGCGATAGGCGACCCGGCCCCATGAGGGCTCGGGCGCCAGCTCGATCGGCTCGTTGCCGCGGTCGGGCTGTACGTAGGAGAAGGTGTGGGTGAGCTCGTCGAAGGCGATGTCGAGCTCGCCCTCCTTCACGCGCTGGTCGAGCCATGCGCTGCGGAAGATCAGCCGCCGCAGCCAGTGCACGAGCGAGCGCTCGGAGGGGCCGACGAGCTCGGGCCAGCAGTCGTTGACGTGCTCACCGAGCGCCGAGGCGGGGTCGTGCACCTCGCCGTTGACGACGAGGTTGACGAGGTCCTCGGCCTCGTGGTCCTCGAGGCGGCCGCCGACGAAGCCGAGCTTGCGCGCCGCCTGCTCGCAGCGCTCGGAGAAGTCGCGTTCGTTGAAGGTGAAGCGAAGCTCGCCGTACTCGAGCACGAAGTCCTCGCCGGAGCTGTAGTTTCCGCGTTGGTTGAGCATGATGATCGGGCGTCCCGGTCCGTGGGCGTCGGCATCATATGCGCGTCTCCTTCAGCGGCGGAGGGGTTGCACGCGAACTTGCAACCGGTTTGCGTCGGAGCCGTGCCGGAGGGGGCGAATCGTCGCCGCTCTGCGCCTCAGAGCGGCCATGACCGATCAACCACACACCATTCTCGTCGTCGAGGACGACCGCCACACGCGGCTGTTCCTCGCCGACAATCTCGCGGCGGACGGCTACGAGCCGATCGGCGCCGCCAACGTCCGCGACGCCGTGCGCCTGATGGAGACGCGCTATCCCGATCTCGCGATCGTGGACCTCACGCTGCCGGACCGCGACGGGCTCGAGCTGCTCCAGCACGTGCGCTCCGCCGACGGCATCGCCAGCCGCATCGACCCGCTGCTGCCGCTGCTGGTGCTGAGCGGCCGGATCGGCGAGCTTCATCGCCTGCGCGGCTTCGAGAAGGGGGCTGACGACGTGCTTGGAAAGCCGTTCAGCTATCCGGAGCTGCGCGCCCGCGTGAGCGCGCTGCTGCGGCGCAGCGACCGTGCGGTGCGTCGCGGGCGGCTGCGCGTCGGCGCGCTCGAGGTCGATCCCGCGGCGCGCACGGTGACACTCAACGGTCGCCGGGTCGTCATCTCGCAGAAGGAGTTCGCGCTGCTGCGCACGCTCGCCTCCGACCCGACCAGAGTCTTCACCAAGGACGAGCTGCTGCGGACGCTGTGGGGCTACCGCATGAGCTCGAGCGGCGGCTCGACGCGCACGCTCGACTCGCACGCCTGCCGGCTGCGGCAGAAGCTGGGTCGCGACGGCGACCGCTATCTCGTGAACGTCTGGGGCGTCGGCTACCGCCTCGTCGACGGACCGCCGGCCGACGCCGCGGAGGAGCCCGTCAGCCTGGAGGTGGGACGGTGAGCGCCTCGGTGGCGATCGGCGGCTGGCTCGCGGCGCTCGGCACGGCGGCCGCGGGGCGCGTCGCGCTCGCCCGGCGGATGGAGCTCGTCGCGCGCGCCTGTCACGAGCTGCGCGGGCCGCTGACGGCCGCGCGGCTGGCGCTCCACCTCGCCGCGAGCGCCGCGCCCACGGGCGCGTCGCGCGGGCCGCTGGCTGCGGTCGATCAGGAGCTGGGGCGCGCCGGGCTCGCGCTCGCCGACCTGAGCGCCGCGCGGCGCGGCGCGCGCGCCGGCGATCGCATCCAGACGTTCGCGCTCGCGCCGCTGCTGGCCGACGCGGCGGCGGCCTGGCGCCCGACGGCGTGGACGCAGGGCGTCCGGCTGGCGCTGGAGGAGCCGCCTGCGGGCGTGCTGCTGCGCGGCGACCGGCTGCGGCTCGCGCAGGCGTGCGGGAACCTGCTCGCCAACGCGATCGAGCATGGCGGGGCGGAGGTGCGGCTGCGGGCGCGCGCGAGCGCCGAGACCGTGCGGATCGAGGTGCTCGACGACGGACCCGGCCTGCCCGCGCCCGTGGCCGAGCTCGTGCGGCGGCCGCGCGGCGGCCGCGGCCTGCGCGGACGCGGGCTCGCGATCGCCGCAGACGTGGCGGCGCGGCACGGCGGGCGGCTCGCCTCGGCGCCGTGCGAGCAGGGCGCGCGGCTCGTGCTCGAGCTGCCGACGGCGCCGCGGACGTGAGCGGCGCGCCCGAGCTGCTCGCGCCGCCGCGGGAGCGCGCGGCGTGACGCCCCGGCGCCGCGCGCTCCTGCTGCTCGCGCTCGCGCTGCTGCTCGGCGCGCTCGCGGCGGCGAGCGTCCGCCGCCGCGAACGGGCGCTGACCCGCGCGCTCGGGCCGACCGTGCGCGTGCTCGTCACGCGCACCGCCGTCCTGGCGGGAGCGAGGCCAGCGGCCGCGCGGCCGCTGCTGCGCGAGCTGCCGCGCCGCTACGCGCCGCCCGACGCGGTCGCGAGCGCGGAGGAGCTGGCCGGCGCGCGGATCGCGGTCGCGCTGCCGGCCGGCTCGCTGCTCACCGGCGCCGTCCTGCGCCACCCGGGCAGCGCTCCCGCGGCGCGGCTCGAACCGGGCGAGCGCGCCGCGGAGGTGCTCGCGCACGGCGACGCCCGCGGCCTGGTGCCGGGCGCGCGCGTCGACGTGCTCGTCACCCGCCAGGGCGACGGCGGTCGCGCCGGCGCGACCGTGCTCGCGCTGGAGGACGTCGAGGTGCTCGACGCCCATGCCGCACCCGCCGACGAGGGTCAGGCGGGCGGCGCGCGTGTCGTCGCCGACCTGCGCGTGCGCGTGCGCGACGCCGTCTACCTCGCCGCCGCACAGGCGTTCGCGAGCGACCTGCGCCTGCTCGTGCGCGCGCCCGGCGATCGCGCCGCGGGCGATGCCGGCCTCCGGGTCGACGAGCGGTTGCGGTAGGCGCGCGCGCCGGGATCCCGGCGCGGTGCGAGGTCGCGCCGACGGCTCCTGACGTGCAGCGCTCAAGGAATCCGGCGCGGCGGCCGATGCTGCCGGGGAGCGCATGTCCCGACGTCAGCTCGTCACCGCGGTCCTCGCGACCGGCTGCCTGCTCGCGCCCTCCACGGGCGCCGGCGCGCGCGTGCCCGTGGCGCACGCCCCCGGGCTGCGCCCGCTGCACGCCACGGCGGCCAGCCCCGCGGCGATCGCGCGGCGGCTCGCGTCGGTCCCGCTGCCGGTCATCACGGGCGTCAAGCCGCTCAGACTGGCGATCGGCGGCACGCTCACGATCACCGGCCGCAACTTCCTCGCCGGCAGAAACCGCGACACGGTCGTCTTCTTCCGCACCGGCGTGCCCGCGATCTTCCTGCGCGCCTCCACCGCGACGAAGACGCGCATGAAGGTGAAGCTGACCGCCAAGCTCGCCCAGTACCTGATCCTGCGCAACGACGGCAGCAAGGCGCCGACGCGCTTTCGCCTGCGCGTGCTGACGCAGCGCTTCGGCGCGCGCTTCACGCCGACGAAGCTCTCGCCGCTGATCTCCCCGGCGAGCAGCGGATCGAGATCGACGACGCCGTCCGCGCCGGTCTGCACGCTCGCGAGCGCGAGAGCCGCGCCGAACGCCGACGCCGACGGCGACGGGCTCTCGAACGCGCTCGAGCTGAGCATCGGCACCGATCCCTGCAACAGAGACACGGATGGGGACGGGATCACCGACGGGTACGAGTACCAGTCGGCGCTCGACTACAACTCGCGCGCGCTGCCCTACCCGGGCAAGCGTCCCTACCCGAACCCGCTCGACCCGACCGACGCCAACACCGACTACGACGGCGACGGGCTCACGATGGCCGACGAGTACGCCGCCTGGGTGCTCTACGGGCACTCGAGCTTCCCGCTCAACTACAGCGACGGGACGCAGTCGAGCGGCGGCCTCCAGCCGGTCACGCCCCAGACCGCATGGGAGGACATCAACAGAGACGGCTACATCACCGACGACGAGAAGGACGTCGACGGCGACGGCCTGACGAACTGGGACGAGGCGCACGGCCGCATGCAGCCGAGCTGGTGGGCGAGAGCGTTCCCCTCGGAGCCGGCGTACATCCTCACCTACCAGGGGACGGACTGGCTCAATCCCGACAGCGACGGCGACGGACTCGCGGACGGGGCCGACGACGTCGACCACGACGGCTACACGAACGCCCAGGAGGTCGAGCGCGGCCCGTATTGGGTGCAGCCGTTCAACCCGTGCCTGCCCGACCCGACCGCGCCGACGTGCTCCCTGCATCCGCCGTTCGACAACGTCTACCCGCCGTTCCGCGCCGGTGACATGAGACCGGGCGAGGCGATCCCGCTCGTATGGCCGCGTTGATCGGGGAGATCGACGCGCCGGCGACGCCGACGCAGGCGACGATGGCGACCGATGCCTCCGCGCCGGCGGGCGGGACGGGATCCGGCACGGAGCAGCGCCCGCTGCGCGGTGAGGCGCCCACGTGGCACGAGTACCGCGCCGAGCTGGCGGTCGGGCTGCCGTTCCTGGCGGCGGCGGTAGCGCTCGCGCTGCTGGGCCACTCGGGCACGCCGCTGCACGCCGGGACGGCGATCGCGCTCGTGCTCGCCTACGCGGTGCTCTCGCGCGTACGTTTCCACGCCGGCGTCGGCCACACGGTGCCGACGCAGCTTGCGTTCGTGCCGATGCTGTTCCTGCTGCCGACCGAGCTGGTGCCGCTGCTCGTGCTGGCCGGCATGCTGATCGGCAATCTGCCCGACTACGCCCGCGGCGCGCTCCATCCCGGCCGCGCGCTGATGCTCCCCGGCGACGCGTGGCACGCGATCGGCCCGGCGCTCGTGCTGCTCGCCGCCGGCGCGACGGCGCCTGCGTGGAGCGACTGGCCGGTGTACCTGCTCGCGCTCGCGGCGCAGTTCGCGCTCGACCTCGGCGTCTACGCGGTGCGGGCGCGGCTCGCGCTCGACGTGCCGGGCCGCGAGCAGCTACGCGCACTCGCGTGGGTGTGGGTCGTCGACGGGCTGCTCGCGCCGCTCGGCCTGCTCGCCGCGTTCGCCGCCGACCGTCATCCGTACGCCTTTCTGCTCGTGCTGCCGCTCGGCGTGCTGCTGACGCTGTTCGCGCGCGAGCGCAACGAGCGGCTCGACCAGGCGCTCGAGCTCGGCGGCGCCTACCGCGGCATCGCGATGCTGCTCGGCGATCTGCTCGAAGAGGCGGACGAATACACGGGCGGGGATCACACGCGCGGCGTCGTCGCGCTCTCGCTCGAGGTCGCCGACGAGCTCGGGCTCGACGCGCACGAGCGCCACAACGTCGAGCTGGCGGCGCTGCTGCACGACATCGGCAAGATCGTGATCCCCGACTCGATCATCAACAAGCCCGGCCCGCTGACCGACGAAGAGTGGGCGCTGATGAAGACGCACACGGTCGAGGGCCAGCGGATGCTCGACCGCGTCGGCGGCGTGCTGCGCGAGGTCGGCATGATCGTGCGCGCCTCGCACGAGCGCTGGGACGGCGGCGGCTACCCGGACGGTCTCGCCGGCGGGCGCATCCCGCGCGAGGCGACGATCGTCTCCGCCTGCGACGCCTTCAACGCGATGACGACCGACCGCTCCTACCGGCGTGCGCGCTCCTCCGAGGAGGCCGTTGCGGAGTTGCGCTCCTGCTCGGGTACGCAGTTCGCGCCGGACGTCGTCGCGGCGCTCGAGCGCGTCGTGGCGCGCAGCACGCCCGACGTCGCGTCGGCCCACGCGATCGCGCTCAGGTAGAGCGTCCCGAGCGGCATCCCGGGCAGCCGCTGCGCGACGACGTCGAGCTCGCCGCGCTCGTAGGCGATCGTCGCCGCGAGCGCGTCGCCCATCGGCCCGCGCCGGTCGAGCAGCGCGACGCGTGCCTCCTCGGTCAGCGGCAGCGTCTCGAGCGCCTGCGCGAGCGGCGCCTGCGCGAGCGCGTCGACGACTGAGAAGAGGCCGACCGTGAAGCACGCCTCGGGCTCGACGTCCGGGCTCAGCTCGCGCCCGATCAGCTCGCACAGGCGCGCGCGCACGAGCGCGGTGACGGTCAGCTCGTGCGGCGCGTCCTGCGCGCCGGAGAGGGCGATCAGCGTCGCCCAGCGCCTGACCGCCTGCATCCCGAGCAGCACGAGCGCCTCGCGCACGGAGGCGACGCGGCGCGGCAGGTTGAAGTAGGCGGAGTTGAGGTAGGCGAGCAGCCGGTAGCTGAGGCCGACGTCGCGCGCGATCGTCGCCTCGAGCTCCTCGAACGTGCTCTGGGCGTAGAGGCCGGCGAGCGCGCGCAGCTCGCCGACGCGCCCGCTCGGCGGCGCGGCGCCCGCGACGACGTCCGGCGTGGAGACGAAGAAGCCCTGGAACTGGTCGAACCCGGCGACGTGGCAGCGCTGGCGCAGCGCGGGCGTGTCGACGCCGGTCGCGATCAGCGTGCCGCACACGCGCCCGAAGCGCTCGGCGCAGGCGTGCAGCTCCTCGTCGGTCAACCCGCTCACGTCGAGCTTGACGCTCTCGGCCAGGCGCACCAGCTCGCGCGGCGCCGGACCGCGCGGGTCGCAGACGAGCGAGATGCGATAGCACTGCGCGGCGAGTCGCTCGAGCACGCCGCGCAGCGCGGCATCGTCCGGCTCGGGGTCGGCGACCTCGAGCACGACGCGCTCGGACGGCAGCGCCAGCGGGTGCAGCTCGAGCAGGAAGCGGCGGGGGACGCGCACGTGCGCCGGCTGCTCGCCCGCGATCGTGCCGACGCCGATGCCGGTGAACGTCTCGACGATCACGCGCGTGGCGGCGCGTTCCTCGTCCTCGATGGCCGTGCCGCCGCCGCGAGCGTCGCGCAGCAGCAGCGCGTAGCCGACGACGCGCGTCCAGCGGTCGTGGATCGCCTGGCGCGCGATCGCGATCGGGGCGTTGTCGGGCACGGCGGCGAGGGCAGGGTCCACGCTCATAGGGTGGTCATCGGCCTGACCGGCGGAGACTTGCGCAGAGGGGGGCGAATGTTGGACGCCGCCGGACTCAGAGCCCTCGTGGACGCGCGGGAGGCAGCGCTGGACCGGCTGGCAGGGGAGCTGCGCGAGCGGCTCGTGCGCGAGGCGGACCGTCCGTTTGCGGGCGGGGGAGCGGGAGCGGGCGGCGACGCGGCGCAGCGCGTCGCCGCCCTCGTCGAGCGCGAGGCGGCGTTGCTGAGCGAGACCGAGCGCGACGCGCTGCGGCGGATGGTCGTCGAGCGCGCGCTCGGGCTCGGGCCGCTCGAGCCGCTGCTCGCCGATCCGGCGGTCGACGAGGTGATGGTGAACGGACCGGGGCGCGTGTGGGTCGAGCGCGGCGGGCGCGTCGAGCCGACCGGCGTCCAGTTCGCGAACGAGGCCGAGCTGCGCCACGCGATCGAGCGGATCCTCGCGCCGCTCGGCCGCCGCGTCGACGAGGCCGAGCCGCTCTGCGATGCGCGGCTGGCGGACGGCTCGCGCGTCAACATCGTGCTGCCGCCGCTGGCGCTGGACGGGCCGCTGCTGACGATCCGCCGCTTTCGCGCGGGCGGGATGTCGCCGGCGGAGCTGGTGGCGGCTGGGACGCTGGACGCCGCGCTGTGCGAGTTCCTTGGGGCATGTGTGCGGGCGCGGCTGAGCGTGCTGGTGAGCGGGGGGACCGGCTCGGGCAAGACGACGACGCTCGGCGCGCTGTCTTCGTTCATCCCCGACGGCGAGCGAATCGTGACGATCGAGGACGCGGCCGAGCTGCGCCTGCGCCAGCCGCACGTCGTACGCCTGGAGGCCCGTCCGGCGTCGCTGGAGGGGCGCGGCGAGGTGACGATCCGGCGGCTCGTGCGCAACGCGCTGCGGATGCGGCCGGACCGGATCGTCGTCGGCGAGGTGCGCGGCGGCGAGGCGCTCGACATGCTGAGCGCGATGGCGAGCGGCCACGACGGCGGGCTCTCGACCGTCCACGCCGGCTCGCCCGAGGAGGCGCTGCGGCGCGTCGAGACGCTGGCGCTGATGGCCGACGTCGCGCTGCCGCACGCGGCCGTGCGCGAGCTGGTCGCGGGCGCGATCGACCTCGTCGTGCAGCAGCGGCGCGAGCATGACGGGCGGCGGCGGATCGTGGCGGTGAGCCAGGTCGTGCGGGTAGCCGGCGGCGTCGGCGTACGCGAGCTGTTCGCGCTGCGCGGCGAGCGCGGCTGCTGGCGCGCGCCGCTGCCGGACGACCTGGCCGCGCGGCTTGCCGAGACGGCATGAGTGCGGCACCGCTGGCGGCGCTTGCGGCCGCGCTCGCGGTGATGGCGCTGTGGGACGCGCTCGCGGTGGTCGAGGCGCTTGCGCGCGGGGGCGCGGTTGGCGCGCTGCTCGCGCCGCTCGTGCGTGCGCGGCGGGCGGGCGCGGAGCCGAGCGCGCCGGAGCGGCGGCGGCTCGCGCTCGTCGCGGCGCTTGCATTGCTCGCCTCCGGCTGGCTCGTCGCCGGCCCGCTCGCCGGCGCGACGCTCGCGGCCGGCGGACCGTGGACGCTGCGGACGCTCGTGCGCCGCCGTCAGCGCCGTTATCGCGCCGAGCTGGAGCGCGCCGCGCCGGCGGTCGCGCGCGCGGTCGCGGACGCGCTCGCGGCCGGCCACGCGATCTCCCGGGCGCTTGCCGAGGCGGGACGCTCGCTCGACGGCGCGGCCGCCGCCGAGCTGGCGGCGCTCGACCGCGCGCTCGCGCTCGGGCAGCCGCTCGACGCCGCGCTCGCGACGCTCCAGGCGCGCGCCGACAACCGCGCCTACGACACGCTTGCCACCGCGATCCTGCTCCAGCGCGACGCCGGCGGCGACCTCGTCGCGCTGCTGGGTGAGCTGGCGCGGGCGCAGGAGGCGGCGGCGCGCGGCGCCGACGACGCGCGCGCCGCGACCGCCCAGGCGCGCTTCACGGGCCTGCTCGTCGGCGTGCTGCCGGCCGGCGCCGCCGCGCTCGCCGAGCTGGCGAGCCCGGGCGCGCTCGCCGGCATCGCGCACCAGCCGCTGTCGCTGTGGCTGGCGGCATTCGCGGCGTTCCTCCAGGTGCTCGGCCTGCTCGCGATTCGCCGGCTGGGGCGGGTGGGCTGATGGCGCGCACCGCTCCTACGCGCGACGGAGCCGGGCGGTGAGCGCGGCCGCGGCAATCGCGGGCGCCGCGGCCGCGCTCGGACTGCCGGCGCTGGCGCGGCTCGCGCCGCGGGGGCGCGCGAGCGGGCGGACGCGCGTGCGCGCGTGGGCGGCGGCGCTGGCGCTGCTCGCGCGCGTCGGCCGCCGCGTCGGGGCGCCCGTTGCGACCCGCGACCTGGAGGCGCTGCTTGCCGCCGCCGGCCGTCCGCTCGGCCTGCGCGCGAGCGACGCGACGGCGGCGAAGGGCGGCGCCGGCGCGCTCGGGCTGGCCTTCGCGCTGCCGCTCGGCTCGCTGCTGCCCGGCCGGCTCGGACTGCTGGCGCCGTTCGCGCTGCCGCTGGCGGCGTTCCTCGCGCCGGACGCGTGGCTGCGCCGCCGCGCGCGGGCGCGCGGCGGGGCGATGGCGCTCGAGCTGCCGGATTTGCTCGACCTGCTGCGCGTCGCGCTCGGCGCCGGCCTGTCGCTCGACCGCGCGCTTGCCGAGGTCGCGCGACGCGACCGCGGCCTGCTCGCGCGCGAGTGGCGCACGGCGGCGGTCGAGATCGAGCTCGGCGTGCCGCGCGAGCGGGCGCTCGCCGGACTGGCGGCGCGCTGCCCGTGCGAGGGGATCGTCCCGCTCGTGCGGGCGCTCGAGCGCGGCGCGCGCCACGGCACGCCGCTCGCCGAGGCGCTCGCCGCCCAGGCCGCGGAGGCGCGCGCCGCGCACGCGCGCCGGCTCGCCGAGCGCGCGGCGAAGGCGGCGCCCCAGATCCAGCTCGTCGTCGCGCTGCTGCTCGTGCCGTCGGTGCTGCTGCTCGTCGCGGCTTCGCTGCTGGCGACGTTCACCGGCTGAGCGCGGGCGGCCTGGGCGGCCGGGCGCCCGCCCGTGCCGCTCCCACGGCGCCCCACCGCGCCGCTGCTCGCCTCGCACGGCGAGGTCGCCAGGTGCAGCGATCCGTGCAGGCGGGGCGCCTGCATGCGCGCCTGCGGGGTTCGGACCGAAATGCGCCCCACTGCGTCCCACCGCGTAATCGCCCGCCACAGCGGCGATCTCGGGCCGCGGGAGCGGCCGTACGCGCCATTTGTGGGATGTCCTGTGACATAGGGGTTGCAAAGTGGGAGAGAGTGGGATAGCTTGCGCGCCCATCGGACCGGGGTGGCAGGGCTCCTCCCACCCAGCCACCCCGGTCCGCCTTTTCTTCCGAGCGGCGATGACCCTTGACCTTCCGCGGCACCTTCGACCTCACGCTCGACGCGAAGAACCGCCTCACGGTTCCGACGCGCTACCGCGCGGCGTACGCGGAGGGAGTGGTGTTGGCGGCCGGCCTGGAGGACTGCGTCGCGATCTGGCGGCCCGAGGACTACGACGCCTGGACGGCGGCTGCGCTGGAGGGCAAGAGCCCGCTCTCGCCCGAGTACCGCAAGCTCAAGCGCCACTTCACGGCCAACTCGCATCCCACCGAGCTGGACGGCGCCGGCCGCGTGATGCTGCCGAGATTCCTGCTCGAGTCGGGGAAGCTCACGAAGGACGTGAGCGTCGTCGGCGCGGGGGAGTGCCTCGAGATCTGGGACCGCGGCAACTGGGCCTCCTACAACGGCGAGGTGCTGGAGAACGTCTCCGAGATCGCCGCCGGCCTCGATTCCGCGGGGTGACCGTCGTCCATGACCACACTGCTTGACATGGTCTCGATCCACATCCCGGTCCTCGCGGGCGAGCTGATCGAGCTGCTCGACCCGCAGCCCGGCGCCGTCGCGGTCGACTGCACGATCGGCGGCGGCGGGCACGCGCGCCTCGTCGCCGACCGCATCGGACCGGCCGGCACGCTGATCGGGATCGACCGCGACCCGATCGCCGAGGAGCGCTTCGCCGAGCTGGCGGCCGAGGTGCCGTGCGCGACGCGCTTCATCCGCGCCGACTTCGCGAGCGGGCTGGAGCTGCTGCGCGAGGAGGGGATCCGCGCGGACCTCGTCTACATGGACCTCGGTATGTCCTCGATGCAGGTCGACACGTGGGAGCGCGGCTTCTCCTACGCCTACGACGCGCCGCTCGACATGCGCATGGACCCCGCCCAGGAGCTGACTGCGGCCGAGGTCGTCAACGACTGGGACGAGCGCCGGCTCGCGCGCCTGCTGCGCGAGTACGGCGACGAGCGCTATGCGGGCCGGATCGCGCGCGCGATCGTGCGCGAGCGCGGAGCCGCGCCGATCGAGACCACCCACGCGCTCGTGGAGGTCATCAAGTCGGCGATCCCGACGCCCGCGCAGTTCGCCGGCGGCCACCCGGCGAAGCGCACCTTCCAGGCGATCCGGATCGCCGTCAACGAGGAGCTGGAGCAGCTCGACCGGGCGCTGCCGCTCGCGTGGGACGTGCTCGCGCCGGGCGGAAGACTGGCCGCGATCTCGTTCCACTCGCTTGAGGACCGGCGCGTCAAGCGCTTCCTCGCCGACCGCGCGCGCGGCTGCATCTGCCCGCCGGACCTGCCCGTCTGCGCGTGCGGCCGCACGCCCGAGGGCGAGCTGCTGACGCGGCGCGCGATCGCGCCGACCCCGGGCGAGATCGCCCACAACCCGCGTGCCAAGTCCGCCCACCTGCGCGGGATCCGCAAGCTGGAGAAGGAGGGCTCGTGACGCCACCCGCCGCCACCGTCGCCGGCCGCCGCAGCACGGGCCTGCGGCCCGCGAGATCGAGCCGCGTCGCCGGCACGAGACGCTCGCCGCGACGGGTGTCCGGGCCGGCGCGTCCGGCGAGCGGGCGCGCAGCCGCGGCGGCCGCCGCGGCGATCGCGCTTCCGCAGCATGCGCCGCGTCCGTCCGCGCCGCCGCGCCGCCGCCCGGCGGCGGTTCCGCGCCCGGCCCGCCGCCCTGACCTGCCGCTCGGCGCGCGCGCGCGCGAGCGGCTGCGCACGCTGCCCGACCACCGCCTGCTCGACCGCCTGATCAGCGGGCGCGTCTGGATCGTGCTGCTCGGGACGCTGCTCGTCGGGATCGTGACGCTCCAGCTCACGCTGCTGAGACTGAACGCGGGGATCGGCCGCGCGATCGAGCAGAGCACGGTCCTCCAGCAGCAGAACGCCGCGCTGAAGCTCGAGCTCTCGCAGCTCGCGAACGCCGAGCAGGTCGTCGGACAGGCGACGCAGATGGGCTACGTGTGGCCGCCGCAGGGCTCGCCGCGCTACCTGACGGCGAGCGCGTCAGACGCCGCGCAGGCGCTCACGACGATGCGCGTGCCGAACCCGACGCCGGCGCCGAGCACGTCCGCCGCCGCCACCGTCGCGTCTGCTCCCGTCGGGCCGCAGGGGTAGGTTCTCGCGGCGTGCCGACCGTCACGGACCGCCGCATCGGGCTGCTCTTCCTCTTCTTCCTCGCGGCGCTCGGCGTCGCGACGCTGCGCGCCGGCTGGCTCGGGGCGATCCAGGCGCCGCGGCTCCAGCGCGCCGCCGCGACCCAGCAGGTCCAGACGATCGCGCTGCCGGCGCCGCGCGGCACGATCACCGACCGCAACGGCGCCGTGCTGGCGATCTCCGAGCCGGCAAGCGACGTCAGCGCGACGCCGTACCTGATCAGAGGTCCGCTGAGAGTCGCGAACGAGCTGGCGCCGCTGCTCGGAACTGACACCGGCAGCGTGCTCGCGAAGCTGTCCGAGCGCAGCGGCTTCGTCTATCTCGCGAAGCGGCTGCCGGCTTCGAGAGCGCAGCAGATCGCCAAGCTGCGCATCGACGGCATCACGCTCACGCCCAGCTCCCGGCGCGTCTATCCGCGCGACTGGCTCGCCTCCCAACTGCTCGGCGCCGCCAGCGACACGGCCGGCCGAGGGCTGGGCTTCGAGTACGGCGAGGATCGCGTCCTGCGCGGTGAGGACGGCATCCGCAAGGTCGTCAGCGACGCGCTCGGCCAGCCGATCTCGATCCAGGACGCGCGCCCGACGATCCCGGGCAGAGCCGTCCAGCTCACGATCGACGCGAACGTGCAGGACAAGGTCGAGTCGGTCCTGGAGGGCGTCGGGCAGGTCTATCGCCCGAGAGGCGCGACGGCGATCGTGATGGACCCGCAGACCGACCAGATCCTCGCGCTCGCGAACTGGCCGCGCGTCGACGCGAACGACCCGGGCGGCGCGCCGCCCTACGCGCAGCAGGACCGCGCGGTCGGCTTCACCTACGAGCCGGGCTCGACGTTCAAGGCGATCACCGTCGCCGGCGCGCTCCAGGACGGCGTCGTCACCCCGGACACGCCGATCGACGTGCCGTACGAGCTGCCCGTCGCCGACCGCATCCTGCACGACGCCGAGGCCCACGGCGACGAGACGCTGAGCGTCGCCGACGTGCTCAAGCAGTCGAGCAACATCGGCGCGGTGCGGATCGCCCAGATGACCGGGGTGAGACGCTTCTCCCAGTGGGTCAGCGCGTTCGGCTTCGGCGCGCGGACCGGCGTCGCGCTGCCCGGCGAGGAGCGCGGCATCGTGCCGACGTACGCGCAGTACTCCGGCTCCTCGATCGCGAACCTGCCGATCGGCCAGGGCCTTGCCGTGACGGCGATGCAGATGCTCACGGCCTACGGGGCGATCGCGAACGGCGGGATCCTGCGCACGCCGCAGATCGTCGAGTCGATCGACGGCAGAGCCGTGCGCACGCCGGCTGGCAGACGCGTGATCTCGCCGCAGACGGCCGCGAGCGTGCGCGACATGCTGCGCGGGGTGCTCGCGGCCGGCGGAACGGCGTCCGAGGCGAGCATTCCCGGCTACGACCTCGCCGGCAAGACCGGCACGGCGCAGAAGGTCGATCCCGACGGTCAGTACTCCAGAACGCGCTACATCGCCTCGTTCATGGGCTTTGCGCCGGCGAGCAACCCGGCGCTGCTGGTGTCCGTGGTGGTGGACGAGCCGCAGGGCGCCATCTACGGCGGCGAGGTCGCGGCCCCGGCGTTCCAGAAGATCGTGGCGTTCGCGTTGCCGTATCTTGGGATCAGACCGTCGTAGCGCGGCGGCGAGCACCGACTTCGCCCGATCGGCGGTCTAGACTCGGGCGCCGATGCGCTTGCGCGACCTGATGGGCGCGGCGGTCGTCGACGGTGGCGATGTCGCGATCTCCGGCCTCGCCTACGACAACCACCGCGTCGAGCGGGGAACGCTGTTCTTCTGCGTGCCGGGGTTCTCTCTCGACGGGCATGACTTCGCTCCCGACGCGGTTGCGCGGGGTGCGGCCGCCCTGGTCGCCGAGCGGCCGCTCGGGCTCGGCGTGCCTGACGTCGTCGTGTCGTCGGTGCGTGCGGCGATGGGGCCTGCGGCGGCGCGGTTCTACGGCGACCCGACGGCGGAGCTGGACGTCGTCGGCATCACCGGCACGAACGGCAAGACGACGACGGCGTTTCTCGTGCGGGCGCTGTTGGAGGCGTCGGGGCGACAGTGCGGGCTGCTCGGGACGGTCACCGCGTTCGTCGGCGGCGTCGAGCGCCCGGTTGCGCGCACGACCGCCGAGGCGATCGACCTTCAGCGTGACTTCCGCGCGATGCGCGCGGGCGGCGACGTGGCCTGCGCGATGGAGGTGTCCTCGCATGCGCTCAGACTCGGCCGCGCCGACGGGACCCGCTTCGCCGTCGGCCTCTTCACGAACCTCACGCAGGACCATCTCGACTTCCACCCGACGATGGAGGACTACTTCGAGGCGAAGCGGCGGCTGTTCGCGGACGGCGCGCTGCGCGCCGCGATCGTCAACCTCGACGACCCCTGGGGGCGCCGGCTCGCCGGCGAGCTGGACGGCGCGATCACGTTCGCGATCGACCGCGAGGCGACGTATCGGGCGGTCGAGATCGAGAGCGGCTTCGGCGGCTCGCGCTTCACGGCGCTCACGCCGGAGGGGCCGATCGAGCTGCGAACGCCGCTGCTGGGCCGCTTCAACGTGCAGAACGTGCTCGGCGCGGTCGCGGCGGCGCGGGCGCTCGGCGTGCCGCTGGCCGCGATCGCCGACGCGCTGCCGCGCGCGGGGCGCGTGCCGGGGCGCTTCGAGCCGGTCGAGGAGGGGCAGCCGTTCGCGGTGCTCGTCGACTACGCGCACACGCCCGACTCGCTGGAGAACGTGCTGACCGCGGCGCGCCCGCTGACGCGCGGGCGCCTGGTCTGCGTGTTCGGCTGCGGCGGGGACCGCGATCGGGGCAAACGCCCGCTGATGGGGGAGATCAGCGCCCGCCTCGCCGATCGCACGATCGTCACGTCCGACAACCCGCGCTCGGAGGATCCGGCGGCGATCGTGGAGGAGATCCTCGCGGGGATCCCGGCCGATCTGCGCGCCGACGGACGGGTGGCCGCGGAAATCGATCGGCGCGCCGCGATCGCGATTGCGCTGGCCGGTGCGCGGGCAGGCGACGTCGTCGTGATCGCTGGCAAGGGCCACGAGCAGGGTCAGGAGCTGGCCGGCGGGGAGAAGGTCCCGTTCGACGACGTGACGGTCGCGCGCGAGGCGCTGAGGAGCGTCCTCGCACGATGAGGGCCTGGACGCCCGAGCGGGTCGAGCAGGCGGCCGGCGCACGGCTTGTCGCGGCGGGGGGATCCGATCCCGCCGGGCGGACGGGGCCGGGTCCGACGCGCGTCACGATCGACTCGCGCGAGGTCGTCCCCGGCGACCTGTTCGTCGGCCTGCCGGGCGCGACGCATGACGGCGGGCGCTTCGCGGCGCAGGCGCTCGCGGCGGGGGCGTGGGGGGTCCTCGTCGCTCCCGCGCATGCGCCCGACGACGCGGCAGCGGTCGTGCTCGCGCACGACGACCCGCTCGCCGGGCTCCAGTCGCTCGCCCGCGCCTGGCGCCGCGAGCTGGCCGCGCCGGTGATCGCGATCACCGGATCGACGGGCAAGACCTCCACGAAGGACATCCTCGCCGCGCTGCTCGCGCCGCACCGCCGCACGTTCGTCTCGCGCGGCAACTTCAACACCGAGATCGGCCTGCCGCTCGAGCTGCTCGCCGCGCCGGCGGGGACCGAGGCGCTCGTGCTGGAGATGGGGATGCGCGGCGCCGGCCAGATCCGCGAGCTGGCGCAGATCGCCGAGCCCGACGTCGGCGTGATCGTCAACATCGGCCCCGCGCACCTCGAACTGCTCGGCAGCGTCGAGGCGATCGCCGCCGCCAAGGCGGAGCTGATCGCCGACCTGCACGAGCGCGCCACCGCGGTGATCCCCGCGAACGAGCCGCTGCTCGACCCCCACCGCCGCGACGACATCGCCACCGTCACGTTCGGGCCGGGCGGCGATGTGACGCTCGCGCGCCAGGATCCGGACGGTCGCGTCGAGATCGACGCGCAGGGCGAGCGGATCGCGCTCACGCTCGACTTCCAGCAGGCGCACCTGCGCGGAAACCTGCTGGCGGCCGTCGGCGCGGCGCGGGCGATCGGGGTCACGCCGGGCGGCACGGTGACGGTGTCGTTCAGCGGACGCCGAGGCGAGCGGATGCGGCTTGCGAGCGGGGTCACCGTCATCGACGACTGCTACAACGCCAACCCGATGTCCATGCGAGCGGCCCTCGACGACCTCGCCGCGACCGCCGGCGAGGGGCGCAGCGTCGCCGTGCTCGGCGACATGCTCGAGCTGGGGCCGGAGGAAGCGCGCTTCCACGCCGAGATCGGCGCGCGCGCGGCCGCGAGCGGGGTGGACCTGCTGATCGCGGTCGGCCCGCGCAGCCGCGCCACAGCGGACGCGTTCCGCGACGGCGGCGCCGGCGCCGGCGCCGCGCGCGAGCGCCAGGTGCTCGCCGACGCGGCGCAGGCCGCGGCGCTCGTGCCGAAGCTCGTGCGCGCGGGCGACACGGTGCTCGTGAAGGGCTCGCGCGGCGTCGGCCTGGAGGTCGTCACCGCGGCGATCGTCGCGGCGCTCGGCGACCGCGACGGCGACGGCGCCGCCGGCGCCGACGGCGGGGCGACCGGCTGATGGGGCGCGTGCTGATCGCGGGGACCGCCTCGCTGCTGATCTGCATCTTCCTGAGCCCGAAGTTCATCGCGTTCATCCGCGAGCGCGAGTTCGGGCAGCACATCCGCGAGGAGGGGCCCGAGGGCCACCACA
>Ga0207664_10000058_pt1 | contig 121775 bp, 118 predicted proteins | sample LARL83metaG_FD_184349 | JGI IMG/M metagenome (GOLD analysis project Ga0207664, IMG submission 184349) | Corn, switchgrass and miscanthus rhizosphere microbial communities from Kellogg Biological Station, Michigan, USA - LAR L8-3 metaG... | ecosystem: Host-associated > Plants > Roots >...
GAGGGACCTGCTCGGCGGCGCGACGGAGCGCCAACCACATCCGCCGGTAGCCGTAGGCGTAGTAGTTGGCCGCCTGCAGCTCGCGGATCCGGCCGACCAGCCACTCGTCCTCGACCGCACGAGCAGATCGCCGGCCGGGAGCGTTCGTAGCGGACCGGCTGCTCGAGTCCGAGCCGGCCGAGCTTTCCCATCCCGATCCGGGTGAGGATCCCGGACACGGTCGAGAGCGCCATCCCCAGAGTCTCTGCGATCTCGGCGGCAGTGAAGCGCAGCCGCCGCAAGCGCACGATCGCCTCCACCCGAGCGGGATCGGTCCGATTCGCAACGTGCCGCCTCACCGAGGGGCGATCAGATACACCCGCCACACCCTCGAGCCGGTACCGGCCGACCCATTTGCGTGCGCAGCGCACACTGACACCGATAGCCGCAGCTGTAGCCTCAACGGTCCAACCGTCATCGACGACGAGCCTGCACAGCCGTCGCCTCCCACTCCAACTGAGCGCTGCGTTAGCGTGAAGCTTCATCCGGATGCCTCTTTGGGGCCGAGCTGCCTTTGACAGCGCTCGGCCTCCAGGGAGGCCCGGATGAACCAACCTGCTCAGGAACTACACCTAGCCGATCACCCGAACTAATGAACTGGCTGCTGCAAGTGGTGAGTAACTGGCTCCAGACGCGAACTTGAGGCGACACAAGAGCCAGGTATGGTCGAAGTAACAATGAGCTCGACAGCATGCTTCTGAGACTGCGCGCGGGCGTCCGCGGCCGTTACTACGGCTCGGCGCTAGCGGACTTACTGCAGCGAGCTAGGCGATCCTCTGTAGGCTGAAGCATCGAAGGGCGATGTCGATGAGCTGCTTCGATCGGCTGTTGGAGTTCGACGGGACGACGTGTTTGCTGGAGGTTCAGGCGCTTGGCCATTGCTGGCCTGCTCGAAACCAGATCTGCAAACGATCGGTGCCGTGGTCTTCGTCAGTGTCTCGAGCAAGGGGCGGAGGCGGTGCGGTCGGCCCGGTCCAGTTGGGCGGAGACGTGGCAGCAATTGGTCAGGCCGACTCGGACGACCTTCTCGACGGCGTCCGTCGCCTCGTTGATGTTCACGAGATGTCTGAGCGAGCGCAGGTGACCGAGTCGTACGCGATAGGGCAATGGCTATTTGATACGGCGCAAGGCCGTTTCGATATCGATCTTGCTAAGAGCGGTATCGAGCCGCAGACAGTCTCAGCTCTCCAGGGAATCGATGACCCGTTGCTTGACTACCCGCCGGACCGGGGAATGCGAGAGACCCGTGATGCAGTTGCTGCTCTCCATGGGGGCGCCTGTTCCGGAGAGCGTGCTGTTATCACTGCAGGTGCTCAGGAGGCGTTGTACCTCCTCTATCGTGCGCTTCTTCGGAAGGAAGATCGCATATTTGCGACGACGCCTGGTTGGCAACACGTCTTCGTCGCCTGTGAACCCGACTATACCGACCAGCATATCGTCGCGGACGGCGCATCAGAACTGATCGCGCGCATCTTCGGCGAAGCCGGCGCGCACTGCCGCTCCGCGATCGGCGCCGCATCTCTCCCGCTCAATAGCCCGGTGGAACTCGAAGCGATCGTCGAGCTCGCATGAGCCAGACAACTGTGCTTCCCGCAATCCTCAACTGGAGCAGTTCGTCGCCGCTACATCACTACTTTATCTGTGACGTCTTCAGCGCCGAGCCGTTTCAGGGAAACCAGCTCGCCGTATTCACGGACGGCCGCCCGTTGGCCGCTGCGGAAATGCAGGCACTGGCCGTTGAGTTGCATCTCGCAGAGACCGTCTTTCTTTTTCCGCCGGACCAAGACGGCGACGTCAAGATTCGCATCTTTAGAGGACGCACGGAGCTTCCTTTCGCCGGCCACCCCGTTCTCGGCACCGCGTTCATCGTTGGATATGCACTCGACGTCGACAGGGTGAAGCTCGAAACTGCGTCGGGCATCGTCGTCGTCGACCTGGAACGCGCCGACGGGCAAATCCGATTCGGACGCATGGAGCAACCGATCCCTGAGCGACGCCAATTCAGAGATCAGGTTCATCTTCTTCTTGCCTTGGGGGTCACGTCATCTCGTCTGCCGATCGAGAGCTACAGCAACGGCCCAACACACGTGTACGTCGGGTTTGAGACGGAGGAGGAAGTCAGGCGTCTGACCCCGAATCTCGCCGCGCTTCGAGACCTTGAAGTTGGAGTTGTCTGTTTCGCGGGTCGGCGAAGCTCGTGGAAGATGCGAATGTTCCGTACGGGCGTCGATTCTTTCGAAGACGCGGCTACCGGCTCGGCGGCGGGCCCCTTAGCAGTTCATCTCATTCGCCACGGCGAGATTGCATCGGGCGAGGAGATTGACGTCTATCAAGGCGCCGAGATCGGGCGGCCATCACAGCTCACGGTCTCTGCGTCCGTCGCCGGTGATCGCATAGAGAGTGTCTCTGTCGGAGGGGCCGCAGTTCTCGTCGCCGAGGGTCACTTCCGCGGCCGAGACCGTGACTGATAGGGCCCTGCCGTCGTTCGGGCGAGCCTTTCCGGTTGGGGCCGGATAGGATGAGCGAACGTCGGTCGGGGTCGGCGGGGAGACGGGGCACGCGGCGCACCGCTTTTGAACGCGTTCGACGCTGTTGAAGCATCCGCCGAGACAGATGCTCGCCGCTTTGAAACGCCCGGACGCTTTGGTTCGATCCAGGGTCTTTGGGGCTGAAGATGAACAGCCCAAGGAGTGGCCATCCTGATATTCGCCGGGATTGTTCGTCGTGGGCCGACGACAACTCCAGCGACTCATCCGGAGGAAGACTTTCTGCTGGCCGTGCTTTTGCTTGATGATCACGTCCTAACCGGGACGGCGAATCTGGTGACGCGGCCCTCCGCGTGCGGCCGTTGGCGTTCGCTTCGGCTGAGACGTCCTCGCGACGGCTTCGCACTTCCCGCACGCAGCGTGTACCTAGTCGAGCTGGTCGATTGACTAAGTCCGCGCGCGCGATACCGGTCAGACGGGGTTTCTGCAAGCCAGCTCCTCTTGAAGAGCGACCCTGGAAACCCGCGGGAGTTCGTCTTTAGAGACCTGAGTCACGTGGTGTTCCGACGGCCCGAAACCGGACTTGACACAGCGACGTCACACTCGTAATCTCCGGGCCACTCAGTCTCTGAATCACTTAGTGACCCAATTGTCGGTACACCGTCCCGCGTTGCTCTATCGCTCCGTTGTCGAGCACGTTCTCGCGATGGTGGCTGCGGAGCGATTGAAACCCGGCGATCCTCTCCCCACCGAGCGTGAGTTGACGGCGTCTCTCGGTGTAAGTCGAAACGTTCTCCGCGAAGGCTTTCGGATTCTAGAGGAGCGCGGTTTGATCGTCACTCGGCAGGGGGCGGGACGCTTTCTTCGTGAACTCCCAGCTGCTGCGGAGTCGCGATCTGGTATCGAGGTTGAGCGGCTTGAGAAAGCGTCGATCGCCGACATTCTCGAGGCTCGGATCGTGCTCGAGCAGGAGGTCGTTGCTCTGGCGTGCACGCGCCGAACCGCTGCCGAAGCGCAAGAACTCTGTCGACTCGCAGATCGCCATCGCGATTGGCGAGACAACGTCGAGTTCCATGTGACCATCGCCAAGCTATCGCATAACTTCGTGTTCGAGCGTTTGGTGCGGGACCAGATGGCGTTGCTCGGACAGCTGCACCAGCGTACGTACTACCCGCCGCAGATCGCTGAGGCCTTGATCGGGCAGCACCAGGACCTTGCGGCAGCAATCTTGGATCGTAACGAACGAAGTGCCCGCCTCCTGATGAGTGGGCACCTTGCTGCGACGCGCATGGGTGTCGGTGGGGATCAACCACCCGCTGACATGCCGGAACTTGCTGCGGTGGCGACCGACACCGCTAGATGTCATACCGACGTAGCTACCCCTCAATCCCCCAAGGAGGGATCGGAATGAAGCTCAAGTCTCGGACACCGGGCCTCTTCATCGTTGCAGCAGCGCTCCTAATTGCAGCGATGTTTGGCACAGCATCTGCGGGCAGCGCGACCTCGAAGCGCGTGAACATGGCGGTATTCCTCTGCTCGGCGGCGAATACCTATTGCGCAGCAAATCTTCAAGGCGCTCAGGATGCTGCGAAGAAGTTCGGCAACGTCAAGCTAACCGTCTTCGACGCGCAGTTCGACCCGCTCAAGCAAAAGAACCAGTTGCGCGACGCGCTGATCTCGGGCAAGTTCAATGCCTGGCTTATCGACGCTGACGACGGGAATGTTCTCGCTCCGGAGATCAAGAGCGCGATCAAGAAAGGCATCGAGGTCGCCTGCGTACTCGTCCCATGCGGCCCGAATGTGGCCTTGCCAAAGGTGCAGATTCCAGGGCTCGTGGCCCAGATCGGCATTGGTTTCAAGGCGAATGGCATGGCACTTGGACAGCTGACCGTCAAAGCTTGCGCCAACCGCAATCCATGCAACGTGTTCTGGCTGGTCGGAAACCCCCAGCTTCCGCTCGACAAAGTCCGCACTGAAGGCTTGTATGCAGTGCTGAAGCAGCATTCGAATATCAAGGTCGTTGCAGTTCAGCCGGGCGGCTATTCGGATACTCAAGGACTCACCGCAACTCAAAACGTGCTACAGGCGCATCCCGACCTCAATGTGATTGTGTCGTCGGGCGATCAGATGATCGCCGGCGCACAGCGGGCCGTAGCAGCTGCCGGCAAGACCGACATCGCGCTGATCGGCCTTGGCTGCACGTTCGAGGCCAAAGCGCTGATCCTCGCGGGAAAGCAGTACGCGTGCGCGGTCTATCTGCCACGGACGGAGGCGCGCGTCGCAGCGGGCTATCTGATTCAGGACGTTCGCGGGGCGCATATCACGAACAAGACCGTTGACCCAATCCAGTACAGCCCCATCGGAAGCCTCGGCACGAACTCAAACATCGCCAAGTTCACGCCAGAGTTCCACTCCTGAGCCACTGCAGATGGCGAACGCCGATCATTCCAGAGCGGGCACTCTCGACATCCGTACGCACCGGATCACGAAGCGCTTCGGCGGAGTCAGTGCTCTGTCTGATGTCTCTGTTGAGGTCCGCGCGGGCTGTATTCACGCGCTCGTTGGTGAGAACGGTGCTGGCAAGTCCACCTTGGGAAAAATCATCGCCGGCGTTCACGAACCTGATAGTGGCGGGCTATACCTCGGCGGCGTGGCCGTCCGGTTCGGATCTCCTCGCGACGCGCGTAGATACGGGGTCGCGCGCGTCGCGCAGGAACCCACGCTCGTACCGCGGCGATCGGTACTTGAGAACGTCTATCTTGGTGTTGAGCCATCTTCGGTCGGCTTTACGCGGCAGAAGCAACTACGGAAGCACTACCGGCATCTGGAGAAGGAACTCGGGTATTCGCTTGATCCGCACGATTTTGCGGGATCCCTCCGGCTAGCCGACCAACAAAAGGTTGAGGTGATGCGAGCGGTTGCCCGTAATGCTCGGGTGATTGTGTTCGACGAACCAACCGCATCGCTTCCAGCCGATGATGCCGAGCGGCTATTTGCGACGGTCCGACAACTGAGCTCCGCCGGCACGACGGTCGTCTACATATCGCACTATTTGGAGGAAGTCCTGGCGTTGGCCGATTCCGTTTCCGTCCTACGGGACGGCCGCCTCGTCCGGACCGCTGCAACGGGAGATGAGACGCCCGAGACACTCATTCAGGCAATGCTCGGGCGCTCGCTTGAGCACTTCTTTCCGGAGAGAGCGCAGACGTTCGGGATCAACCCGCCGGTGCTTTCGGTAGAGAACCTGTCGTTACGAGGCGCGTTTACGGACGTTTCATTTGAGATCTGCGCCGGTGAGATCGTCGGCCTCGCAGGCCTCGTGGGCTCAGGGCGCAGCGAGGTGGCACACGCGATCTTCGCCGCACACAAGCATGACAGCGGCGACGTCGTGATGGAGGGCCGCAAGACTCGATTCCGGCGGCCCAGTGATGCGATGCGTGCGGGCATTGCGCTCGTGCCGGAGAACCGTACGCGCCAAGGGTTACTGATGAAGCGATCGGTAACCGAGAACATCGCCCTCGCAAGCCTGGATGACAGGAGCATCGCTGGAGTGGTCAATCAAACGCAGGAGCGTCGCCTCGCGCGGGAAATGGTTGAACGTCTCGATGTCCGAACCTCGGAGCTCACCACGCACGCTGGTGCCTTGTCGGGCGGAAACCAGCAGAAGCTTCTCTTCGCGAGATGGCTTGCGCGGTCGCCCAAGGTCTTGATCGTCGACGAACCGACCCGCGGCGTCGACGTGGGGGCCAAGAGCGCGATTTACGGACTCCTCAAAGAGTTGGCTGATCGTGGTACTGCCGTCCTCCTCATCTCCTCTGAGATCGAGGAGATTGTCGGCCTCTCGGATCGGGTCCTCGTGATGCGCGACGGTCGACTGGTCGCCGAGTTCGAACGCTCGCAAGCGACTGAGGACGCGGTAATCGTCGCTGCCTTCGCAGCAACCTCGGCCGTCGCATGAGTATTCCCGCCGAAAAGCACGTGACGCTGACCGCTACTCGGAAGCGCTCAATGTCTGTCAGTCTCTCTTGGCTCCGCGACTACGGAATCGTTGTCGCGTTCATCCTGCTCTGCGCGATGCTGTCGATTGGTAGCAGCGCCTTCCTAACGACGGCCAACCTCCTCAATGTGCTCTACCAAGCTTCACCGATCGGGATCATCGCTTGCGGAGGCACGCTGGTCTTCATCGCGGGTGGATTTGATCTCTCCGCCGGCGCGATTGCCACCTTCGCGGGCATTATCTCCGCGAAGATCGCGGCAAACACGGGGGCGGGTGTTCCGGTAGCGCTCGTCGCTGGCGCGTTGACGGGGCTTGGGTTCGGTATCGCAAACGGCCTGTTGGTAACGGTGGGCAAGATCAACGCGTTCATAACCACGTTTGCAACGTCGATCATGATCGGCGGTCTGTCGCTTGCGGTCACAAGTGGGTTTCTAATCACCGTTACGGATCCGTCGTTCGCGTCAATCGGAACGGGCGGGATAGGAGGACTTCGCTATCCCGTTGTCGTCTGGATTGTCTTTGCGCTCCTGTGTGGGACCTTGCTCTGGCGGACAACGCTGGGGCGTTACATGTATGCAGTCGGCGGCAACTCCGAAGCTGCACGGCTCTCCGGGGTGCGGATCTACGTCGTTAGGACAGCTGCGTTCGCAGCGTCAGGGCTGAGCGGTGGCATCGCCGGAGTGTTGTTAGCGTCTGAAGTCTCCACCGGGCAGCCTGACGCCAATCAGGGCCTGGTCTTCAATGCGATAGCCGCAATCGTGCTTGGCGGGACCTCAATCCTCGGCGGCGAGGGCGCCATCTGGCGGACGGTGCTTGGCTCGCTGCTCTTCCAGTTGATCGGCAACGGGTTCAATCTCATGAATATGCAACCGGTCTACCAGCAGGTCATCCTCGGAGCCGTTCTCCTCGCCGCCGTCGGTCTTGATGCATGGACGCGGAGAACACGCACGTGACAGATCCGAAAGGCCAGAACTCGATCAGTTCGACCTACTGGCGCTGCTCACCGAGCGAGTTAGCCGACGGCGTTGCGTCGTTCGGATTCAAGCTCAGCGACGAAGAACTTGAGCGACTTACCGACGAGGCAGAGCGGATCATCCAAGACTCTTTCGTCGGCCTCACGCCGGCGCAGCGTACACTCGAGGCTGCGCCACTTGCGGAGTCCTGGCCCCCGACTGAGGACGACGACCCGCTGAACGCGTTCATTCACCGATGTCGCCTCAGGTGTCGCGCTAACGGGCCACTCAGCGGTTTGCGGATTGCGGTCAAGGCAAACATCGCCGTCGCTGGCCTTGAGCTCAGCTGCGGATCACCGGTGCTTCGCGGGTTTCATCCAACGCGTAACGCAACGGCCGTCGACCGGCTGCTCCAGGCTGGCGCGGAAATCGTCGCGATAGCCAACATGGACGATCTGGGCGTCTCGGGTGACGGGACAACCGGGTGTTATGGCGCCGTCCGCAATCCGAACGCCGCCGAGCTATGCGCGGGGGGCTCTTCGGCAGGGTCAGCCGCCGGTCTTGCCTACGATAACCTCGACGCTTCTTTGGGCACTGACCAAGGCGGGTCGATCCGGATCCCTGCATCTTGGTGTGGTGTGCTCGGACTCAAACCAACCTATGGCGCGATTCCCTATACGGGGATCGTCGGCCTCGACCGTGGAGTCGACCACGTTGGGCCGCTCGCGCGCGATGTCGACACACTCTCAACTGTGTTCGCCGCAATCGAAGGCGCTAGTGGAGGCGATTCACGCACCCGAAACATCGGATCTCACTCGACCGTCCGGTGCCTGGAGTTCCCTAACAGAATCGCACTTCTGCGTGAGGGCTTCGAACTCGCAAACTCTGACGTACAGAATGCGGTCCACTCCGCGCTCGATGACCTGCGGCGAGGCGGAATCACGGTCGACGAGATCTCAATCCCGCAACATACATACGCGTCACGCATCGCGACGCTGATCGGCCTGGAGGGTGCAGCGGCGACTCTCGAGGCAGGCGGCAACGGTTATGGCTGGGTTGGGCAGTACTGGCCCGAACTCGCGGAGGCGCTGCACAATGGGCTACGTACTTCAGGGCATCTGCTGGCACCTCACGTGAAGCTCACCTTGGCTCTTGGTCTACACCTACGCCGACGGTACGGCGGGGCTCTGTACGCACGGGCTCAAGAGGCTCGAATACGGCTGACCGATGCCTACGACCGTGCGTTGTCGCGACAGATCCCGATCGTGATGCCGTCAACGCCGTTCCCGGCACAGCCAGTCGCGACCACCAAGAATATCGCCGAGCAGCTAAGGCGCGGCTGGTCCAGTTCTGCGAACACGCACGCCGCCAATCTCACAGGGCACCCAGCGCTCAGCCTGCCCGTCGCACACGTCCAAGGTCTACCGATTGGATTGATGGTCGTTGGCCGCGAAGGCGACGAGTGGCGACTTCTGGATCTGGCACGCCACATCGAGCGCAACCACGGATGGCGTGAGCCAAAGCCGCTCCGGTTCGAAGGACAGCGCAGCGAGGCGGATTCGTGACGACTGCCATACCGGATCCTCGGCCGGCGCAGGTCGCGATCGACATCGGCGGCACATTCACAGACATCCTCGTCAGCGACGGCGCGACCATAGTCGCAAAGAAGGTCCCTTCAACGCCGGACAGCCCCGCCACAGCCGTGATGGCAGCCCTCCTCACGGCTGAGGCGGGGCTGGAGATGGTCAACTTCTTCGTACACGGTCAGACAGTCGGCCTGAACGCGTTCCTTGAGCGCAAGGGCGTCCGAGTTCTTTTGTTAATGACCGAGGGTGCATCAGACAGCTACACAATCGCGCGACACGACCGCAAAGAACTGTGGGCGCTCCGATATCGCAAGCCGGCCCGGCTCGTACCTCGACGCGACGTTCACGAGGTGCATGAGCGATTACACGCAGACGGGACTATCGAAATACAGTTGGACCGCAGATCACTCGATCCTGTCATCGACAAGATCGCGGCGGACCAGATCTCATCTGTCGCCGTCTGCCTGCTCCATTCGTATCTCAACCCGGTCCACGAGATCGCAGTTGGGCATGCTTTGCAAGAGCGGTTTCCCAACCTTGCGGTGACTCTGTCGCACGAAGTCGCGCGTGAATGGCGCGAGTATGAACGCGCGTCAACCGCAGTGCTCAACGCCTACATCGCGCCCAGTGTTCAAACCTACCTATCGACGCTCGTCGAACAACTCGAGCGCGTAGACATCAAGACACCACCCATGATCATGCAGTCGAGCGGCGGTGTCACCACCGTCAGCGCCGTTCGAGAGCGCCCCGTTAAGACACTGATGTCCGGTCCGGTCGGCGGCACCGTCGGCGGTGAGGTTCTGGCCCGGATCATCGGCCGACCCAACCTTCTGTGCGTCGATATGGGCGGCACATCTTTCGACTTGAGCCTTATCGTCCAGGGCCGGCCGCGAGTTACCACCGAGGTTGAGCTCCAGGGACTTCCAGCGCTTGTCCCAATGATCGACATTCGTACGATCGGTGCGGGCGGCGGGTCGATCGCCTGGATCGAGGCGGGCGGGCTGCGAGTGGGACCGGCGAGCGCGGGCGCGAACCCAGGTCCCGCCTGCTACGGCCGGGGAGGCACCGAACCAACCGTCACCGACGCAAATCTGCTACTCGGCCGAATCAGCGCGGACAGATTCGCGGACGCAACGCTCCAACTTGACGTGGACGCATCAGCCCGCGCAATCGCCCCTCTCGCTCGATGCCTGGACCTCGACGAGACCCGTCTGGCCGCGGGGATCATCTCGATCATCAACGCGAGGATGGCCGACGCTATGCGCGCCATCACCGTCGGACAAGGAATCGACCCGCGTGAGTTCAGCCTCGTCGTCTATGGCGGTGGTGGGCCGGCGCACGCGGCATCGCTAATGGCCGAACTCGACATGCCCGAGGCGATCATCCCGGCGAACCCCGGCACGTTCTCGGCGTGGGGAATGTTGCAGAGCCATCGACGGTATGACCTCAGCGCACCGTTCTACGCAAATGTCGAAACGGTCGACCGTGACTCGCTGGAAAGCATCTTTACCGAGTTGCAGCACGAGGGCGAGACCTTCTTCGCCGCAAACAGCCTAGGGATCCCGACAGTCGATAGAGCGGCGGACGTTCGGTACGTCGGCCAGGAATACACGCTCCAGGTCGACGCCAAAGGCGGCCCAGGCGAGCTCGTAGCGCAGTTCCATCGCGCGCACCAGGCCCGCTTCGGCCACTCTCGCCCAGCCGCACCGGTGGAGATCGTAAATCTCCGTGTTGCGCTAAGCAGCAAAGGAATCTCGACTCTCTCCGAGCAAGCTGATGACCTGACTGCAGAACCGGTAAATACGAGGCTGCGCATGGTGTTCTTTGTCGAAGACTGGGTCTCCACCCAGATCATCGCCCGCGCAACGTTGCCAGTCGGTCACGAGGTTAGCGGGCCGGCGGTGATCGAAGAGCAGACGTCGACGACAATCGTGCCGCCGGGCTTCCGTGCAGTCGTCGACCAGACAAGGAACCTCATCTTGACCCGATCGGATGTCTGACATGCCGCGTATCTCCGCGCAAAGAGCGGATCCGGTCACCACCGAGATCATCAGGAACACGTGCATCTCGTGCGCTCAGGAGATGAATAGCGCTCTGATTCGCAGTGCGCACTCCCCGATCATCTATGAGGGCAAAGACTGCTCGTGCGCGCTGCTCGACGAGAGTGCGCGCGTGATCGGCCAGTCGGACGGCCTACCGCTATTTCTCTCCAATCTCGAAGAGTGCGTTCTTGTCACCGCACGGAAGATCGGCTGGGACAGCTTCCGTGATGGTGATGTGTTCTTCTTGAACGACTCATACTTGACCGGCGCCCACCTCAACGACGCAACCATCTTCGCGCCGATCTTTTGGATCGACCAGCTCGTTGGATTTGCAGTCACTCGAGCGCACTGGATCGACGTAGGCAGCAAGGACACGGGCGGCTCGATGGATTCGACTGAGATCTTCCAAGAAGGAATACGGTTCGGCCCCACCCGCCTCGCTGTCGAAGGAGAGGCAGTCGACGATGTCATAGACGTGATCGCGCGCAACAGCCGCTTCCCAGAGGACCTTCTCGGGGACCTAAACGCCCAGATAGCGGCCTGCAAGCTTGGCAGCCGCAGATTCCAAACGATCCTAGACCGCTATTCGTACCCGAGCTTTTGCGCCGCCCGCGACGAATTCTTCCGCCAGACAGACAGGCTCGACCGTGCGGCGATTCGGAGCATTCCCGACGGTGTGTACGCAGCGTCAGGCACCCTCGATGACGACGGGCGTGGCCATGGGCCGTTGCCGATCGCCGTCCGCATCACCTGCCACGACGATCAGCTGCACGTCGATCTAGCCGGTACCTCGCCGCAAGCAGAGGGTCCCATCAATTGCGGCAGAGCACAGACCGTCTCAGCGGTCCGCGTCGCCTTCAAGCTGCTGATCTCTCCCGATCGCCCCGCCGATGGCGGCTCGTATCAGTCCCTGACTGTCAGCGTGCCCTCGGCGTCTCTCCTTGATGCCAAACCACCCGCGCCCTGCTACTTCTACTGGACTCCGCTCGGACTGCTCATCGATCTCATCATCCGCGCGCTCTCACCCGTCCTGCCAACGCAGGCAGCCGCGGCCCACTATGGAGACGGGATGATCATGCGTCTCTTCGGCGTCGATCCTCGAACGGACGAGCGCTTCCTAATGACGGGACCGCATCCGGGAGGCTGGGGCGCATCGATATGCCAAGACGGCGAAGACGCACTAATCAACATCGCGAACGGCGCCTTCAAGGACTACCCGATCGAAGTGATCGAGAAGAAGTACCCGATCGTCGTGCGCGAGTACGCGATCCGCGCCGACAGTGGCGGGGCAGGAAGATATCGGGGCGGCTGCGGAATCATCAAGTGGCTCGAGCCGCTGGTGGAAGTGCGAACCTCACTCTGGTTCGAGCGATCGGTTACACCTGCTTGGGGTCTCGACGGGGGAAGTGCAGGCGCCTCTCCAGAGGTCATCGTGCATCGACGTGACGGCACCTGCGAAACCTTCTTGAAGGCAACCGCACTGCCACTCTTGCCCGGTGACGCCCTGGAGCTTCGAACCGGAGGTGGAGGAGGTTGGGGTGATCCAATGGAGCGGCCGCCTGAACTTGCTCTTGGCGACGTTCAAAGCGGCTACATCAGTCCGCAAGTAGCCGAAGCGGTCTATGGCCTCGTCTTGTCACACGATGGCATCGACATCGACCGCACAGTCGCACGTCGCGCCGCGCGACGCACCAGCCGACAGTCCGCGATTCAGGAAGCCTAGTTGGACTTGGTCCGTCAATGTCTCGACCTAGTCGCCGACAAAGGAGAGTGTTTCTTGCCAACCGTCATGATTTACCAGTCACGCCGAAGCACTGAGGAGAAGCGAAACGTCATCGGCCCAGTCACAGAGGCGATCGCCGATGCCTACGGGCTGAGACGTGACCAGATCCAGGTGTACTTCCACGAGTCCGACGCCGAAAGCTGGGGCAAGGACGGCGTCCTGCAGACCGACACCGAAGCCAATTCAACGGCGTGAGCGAAGGCGATCACCGCTCGCACGCCGTCCAGGCAACGCCGTGTCCGCATTGGCAGCCAATAACGATTGCCGCTGTCGAGGCGATTCCGCTAGGCGCTCGACTAACAACGCCATTTCGGTTTGCGAACGTCGTTCGCACCGCGTCAGAAAACGTCATCGTACGGCTGACGTCCACAGCCGGCATTTGCGGATATGGGGAGGCGTGCCCGGTACCTCAGCTGACCTCCGAGCGCGGTCGCTCGATTGCACAACTCATCGACCTAGAAGTCGCCCCGTTTCTCCGTGACGCGGAAGCTTCGGAGCGCCTGCATCTCCTCGATCGCGTTGCAAAGAGTTTACCCAACGCCCCTTTTACCCGTGCCGCCATCGATGTCGCCCTTCTAGACCTCGTTGGTCGAACGACAGGACTGCCGATGCATGTGCTTATCGGCGGACGATATCGAGACAAGATTGAAGTCCATGGCTCGGTCGGATGGAGCGGAGACACCGCTGAGATGGTCGCGTCGGCACGAGCACAGGCTGAGCTCTTCCGCGTCCTAAAACTCTACGCCGGCCCAGGTTCAATCGACGAAGACGTGAAACGAATCGAAGCGGTCCGCGAGGCGGTCGGGCCTGGACATCCCTTCCTCGTCGACGTCAACGGCCTCTGGACCCCGCGCGAGGCGTGCTCAGTCGGTGCCAGGCTGAAGGACTGCGGCGTCGCACTTCTCGAACAGCCCGTCTCGCCTCTTGACGCAAGCGGCCAACGCCGAGTTGCCGCAACCTATGAGGCGGACTTTGGGATCGATGTAGCTGCAGACGAATGTGTTCGATCTCCCAGCGACGTCGCCATGGTTGCAGCCGAGCAAGGAGCGACGGTGGTCAACCTCGGGATGTCCAAACTCGGAGGCCCATCAGCGGCGTCAGCCGCGGCGGCGGTAGCACAAGCCCACCGACTGCAGATCATGATCGGCAGCGTCATCGAGCTGGGCGTGGCCACGGCAGCCGGCTTGCATCTCGCAGCGAGCATCCCGACCCTCGCATACCCGAGTTATCTCATGGGGCCACTCAAGTACCACCAGCAAGTAACGTGGCCGACAGTCGAGATACTCAACGGAACCATCGATGTACCAATGGGACCAGGACTCGGCATCGAGGTCGACAACGAGGCACTGACAGCCCTCGACCTTCGCCGCGCATGAGCTTGCCGAAGCGCCCAGACGTTGTCGTGGTCGGCGCAGGAATCATCGGAGCCACCACGGCCCTATCGATCGCGCGGCGTGGAGCATCGGTCATGGTCGTCGAGAAGGAGGCGACGTCGGCAACTGAGCAGTCCGGCAGAGCGCAGGGCGCGATTCGGGTCCAGGGTCGGGAACCCGTGGAACTTCCGCTGGCTGAAGAGTCGTTACGACTCTGGCGGGATCTCCCCGACCCAGAGGCTCTTGAGCTCAGGTTCACCGGCAACATGTACATCTGCATTTCTCACCAAGAGCTACAAACCGCTGACGAGCTCGTTACGCAGGCTCACCGCCACGGGCTGACGCGCGTGCGCCGGATCTCCGCCGACGAGGCACGAGAGATACTGCCTGCGGCGACTGGCATCTTCTCCGGCGCGATGTGGAGCGAAGAAGACGCGCAGTGCGACCCTACGTTGGCGACCCGATACTTCGTCGCTGCCGCTGAACGCCATGGTGCCGAATTCCAGTTCGGTCTGACTGCGCGCAGCATCCTGCATAAGGACGACGCCGTAGCCGGCGTAATGGTCGACGACCGTACGATCAAGACCCGAACGGTCGTCGTAGCGGCCGGCGTGTGGGCGCCTTACATCGCCGCGAGCGTGGGGCTTACCTTGCCGATCATGCCCCTTGCTCTCTCTCAGGCTGAGACGTCGCCTGCCAACGTGGCGGTGGGCCCAACCCTGCGCGCCTTCGGCTTCGGCGCGCGTCAGCGACCAAACGGCCAGCTCTCGATCAGCGCTGGAATGAACACGATCGTGGATCACTACGGCTCGTTTGCGAGCCTAAATCTCCCGCGAACCTGGCTTCCCCGAATTGCTCGCCATTACAAAGACGTGCGTCTACACATCGACCGGGCTCGCCTATGGCAAGAAATCCGTCTTCGCTCAGCGAGTTCCGGCCAGCTCGTAACTCGGAGCATCGAGCGTCCCGCCAACACCAGCCTTATGAATAGGTCGCTTGCCCGCCTCCAAGATGTGATTCCTGCGCTCCGGGACGTCGAGGCCGTACGTTATTGGGCTGGAACGATTGACATGTCACCAGACGGCTTGCCGATTATCGACGCAGAGGAAGGCCCCGAAGGACTCGTCGTCATCTCGGGTCTGTGCGGCCACGGCCTGGCGTTAGGGCCAGCCCTTGGAGAAATCGCAGCTGATCTCGCCCTGGACGGCAAGACGAGGCGGCCCATCGCGCCGTTCGCACTCAGTCGATTCGGCGGTCCGACCCCGATACCCAAGAAGATGCTCTGAGATGCGCGGCTCGCTCAATGTACGTGCGCTTGCCTCGGCACACGCAGGCCGGTCCTAACGGGCGCCGACTTTGACCTTCGTACTGAGAAGATGTTCGCGCATAAGAAAACGTCCGCGTCCGATGTCCCGGTCAATGACCGCGGCTGCTATATCGCGGTGTTGCGCGATCAAACGCGCAGCCGTCCGACTTGGGTAATGAGTTCTCTGTCTCAGATCGCCGAGTAGTCTCATCTGCTCGACTACGATCCGCTCGAGCATGAAGTTATGAGTCATACGAGCGATCGCTGCATGAAAGAGCGTGTTCTCCTCCCACGTGATATGCCGCTCGGCTAGCGCCGACAATTCCTGTGCTTCCCGCGTCGTCCGTCGTTCGCAGGCGAGGCTGGTGGTCTCCTGCTCCAGGATCAGGCGTGCTTCAAGAACGTCAGAAATCGACGCCTTCTCTAACTGCACGAGCTCCGACGCGCTACGCGGAGTGCCCTCTGATGGCAACTCGCGTACGTAACGACCAGCGCCCTGCCGGGTGACGATCAGTCCGCGCTCTTCCAAGACACGAAATCCCTCACGTAACACATTCCGACTCACGCCGAGTTCGACAACGAGTTCGCGTTCGGTTGGTAGTAAACTGCCGGGTGTGAGCTGATCAGTGGATATCAGCGCTGTGACGTAGTCGATCACGCTCTGATACAGGCGCTCAGGGCGGCCAATCGGGACACGGCCGGAACGTGCGCTCATGGCCGGGATCCGAGGTATGGCGCAGAGACACGGGCTTGTGAAAGCATGCACACGAAGCCTAGCGTGCGTCACAAGCGGAGCTCGATTGTCGTAAGAGGCGTGGACTTGACCGGTCGGTGAGCCACGCCGACGTGGGTGGCCCGTCTGACAGAAGCACGTAACTCGAAGCCGTTCGAGGAGGCATGACGCGGGCGCGGTCGACGCCGCACTAACCGACCCGCTCGAGTAACTCCTCTTCGAGTCACACCTACAACGAGGTCGCTTCGCTTCCTTGCTCTAAAGGCGCCTCACACGGCGTAATGACCACATTCGAAGCCGACACTTCGAGCCCGACACGCTGAAGAAGGATGGTCGGCTCTGAGGGAAAGCGTCGCGATTTGCAAGATGATCAAGAGCTCTAGGTGGCGCCGACGATCGATTAGCGTGCTGCGCTGACATCGAGGCAGGCGATCAAGAAGGCCGTGCCGATGCCGCCGGCAGAGAGCGAGTGGGCGATCTGCCCGAGGGCTCGTCCCGACCCAAAGCGGTCGTCTAAGGTCTGTGGGCAGCTTTGCTGTCCACAGAGCGTCGTGTCCATACGGGTTGTGGCGTTGCGTGTTCGTGCCTGGCGGGCCTGACCACGGGCACGTTCGGCTGACGGGAGATAGGAGAGTGGTGGTTTGACAGATAGATGAGGAGGGTGGTCGTCATCTGTGTCGTTGCTGTCAGCCTTGTTGGCTGGACAGCAGCGAGCGCGGCGCAGCCCCTCCTTCGCGTCGGAAGTGCAGGCGCGTTGGTCGCTTCTTGGCAGCGGGCGCTGAACCTGTGGCTGTCGCAGTCCGAAATCGCCGCAGACAAGCGGCTCCGTGCCAGGGTCGGCGGCGACCTGGCCATCGACGGCGCGCTCGGTGCGAACACACTCGCCTCGACGAGACGGTTTCAAGAGGAGGCGCATGCACCTAACACGGGAACGGTGGGGCTTGCGGACTAGAAGGCCTGGGTGGGCGCTGAGGTCACGATGGGCGGGCCGGTCGGCAGAAGGGGTTGAGAGTCTCCTTAGAGATGCTGGGTCGCACGACTCTGGTCTCATCATTCTTCGGCCGACGCTCCCGCGCGCAGGGGATGTGACGTTCCTTGGCCCGACGTTCCCGGCGACCTTGCTGTGGGCAATCCAGCGCCCCCGCTAACCTGCGATCTGCGGCTGGTCGGAACCTTCGGCGCTGCCCCCTCGGGCTCATAAACTTGTCGTCCATGAAGGCGATCGACCGGGTCCCGCTCTCCGGCGCGGTGACGATCGAGCTCGCTCCCGCCCGGTCCGTGCGGAGGTAGTCGGCTCGCGTCAGCCGCTCGACTGGGTGTGGATCATGCTCTCACTGCGGCTGATCGTGTTTGCTCGCCAACCCCGGCTGATCGGTGAACACCGCCGGTAACCGGCTTTGCGCTCGTCGGTGGCGCGTGCTGGATGGCCTAGCTGTAGTTCCTGAGCACGTTGGTTCATCCGGGCCGCCTTGGAGGCTGAGCGCTGTCAAAGGCAGCTCAAGCTTCCGAGGAGGCGACCCGGATGAATCTGCACGGTAACGCGGCTCTGAGTTGGGGCGGCAGGCGCGAGCTTGCGCGTCGTGTCGTTGATCACGGTTGGACGGTGCGGTCGGCAGCCGAGGCCGCCGGTGTCAGCGTGCGTTGTGCGCGTAAGTGGGTAGGCCGTTACCGCGACGGCGACCGCCTTTTGCTCGATCGTTCCTCGGCGCCGCGCCGGGTCGCTAATCGCACCTGCCCGGAGCGGGTGGCGGTGATCATCAAGCTGCGCGGGCTGCGGATGACGGCTGCGGAGATCGCAGAGACGCTCGCGATGCCGCTCTCGACGGTCTCGGCGATCTTGACCCGCTCCGGCTTGGGTCGCGACTCGGCCGGCTTGGGCTCGAGCAGCCGATGCGCTACGAGCGCTCGCGACCTGGCGAGCTCATCCACATCGACGTCAAGAAGCTCGGCCGAATCGATCGCCCCGGCCATCGCGTTACCGGCGACCGCAGCGACCGTCGCGACCAAGGCAAGAAGGGCTGGGAGTACGTCCACGTCGCTGTCGACGACTACAGCCGCCTCGCCTACGCGGAGGTGCTCACCGACGAACGAGCGACAACGAGCTGGTTTTTTGGGCCGCGCGCTCGCTTTCTACCGCCGCCACGGCGTCGTCGTCGAGCGCGTACTCACCGACAACGGCAGCTGCTACCGCGGCGTCGTGCACGCACTCGCCTGCCGCCAGCTCGGGATCCGCCACCTGCGCACGCGGCCCTACCGGCCCCAGACAAACGGGAAGGCATGCGTATCAGGATCGTGTTGCCGTCCGGTTGGGCGGCGAGGCTGCTCACTCCCGTCGGTCTGACTCAGGCAAAAGGCATGTCGAGGACGCGTGGTGGTCGTTGCTTCCGTTGACCTTCGCTCGATTCGTCGACCGGCGGGCAGTGGGCGGGCCGGCGAAGGTGACTTGATAGGAGTCTCGCGCCAGAGCGGCTGCACCGACACAGGAGCGTCCCTCGCCGACCCAGTCCTCGACTCTAGCCCCGAGACAGGAGGACGCAATGATCGGACGTTGGAGAGACCAACGCCCGCTCGGAGTTCTCCGGTGGGCAGGCTCGGCAGGACGATCGCGTCGCATTCGCCCGTGTCTCTCGTCCATGACTGGCTGCGCTGGTTCCGTGCGAGCACAAGTCGTCCCTTCACGAACTCGACCGGCAAGCGTCAAGCGTGTCGTTGGGTGTCAGCGTTCTTGGTCATGGCCAGGTTCCGCCGGAGTCCGTTCTCTGGCGCTCTCTTCGGCTGCGATGATGGCTACATCGACTGAGTTGGGGAGTGCGACGTATTCCAGCCATGCGGCCGGAAGCGATGCGGAGCGGTTTGGAACTAGCTGACGTTTCCGGCCTTGCCATAGCGTGTCGCCGGACTGCCTGATCGTGATCGTTGGTCGCCGGACCACGAGGCCTGAGCGAAAAACGAATCGTCCGCGTGGCGGCGGGGTGAAGTCATGGGCGATCAACTGCGGAACGATCCATCGTAGTGGTGGTCCACAGACAAGTCGGCTGTGTGTGATTGGCCATGCGTCGTCGGCGTGAAGGTAGCTGGCGACACTTGTCGCGAGGTGGCGGCCGCTGAGCGCCGCGATGTCTGCGGTCTCGGCCGGATGAGTGAGGTTGCCGGCGGCGAACGTGCCCGGCCGAGTCGTGCGCAACTTCGTGTCGACGAGCGGTCCACCGGTCGCGCCGTCCATCTCTAGGCCGCCGAGGACGGCGAGTTCGGAATCGGGGGCCCAGTCGCCGGTGAAGACGACAAGGTCACAGGCTACATCTCTAACCGCGCCAGTGATGAGATCGGTGAGTTCGACGCCTTCGACTCGAAAACGCCCGTGAATTCGCGTCAGTTTCGTGTTTGCGAGTGTCGGGGCGTGATAGCGAAGGAGGGCGCCGACTCCGAAGATCGCGTAGCTCTGGTGGTTAGGAAGCTCAGTCGTGAGGGCGGCGATTGAGGCTCCGGCGTGGTGCAGGGTGGCGACGGCGGAGTAGCTGACGTGCTCGGCACCGACGATGACTGCTCGGCGCCCGACGCTTCGCCGCTTCAGGTACACGAGTTGCTGTAGCGTTCCGGTCGTCATCACTCCGTCCGGTCTTGATCCGGGAACGAGGCGGGCAGCCCGAGGCCGTTCGCGACAGCCAGTACAGAGGGCGATCGCGTCGGCTCGCAGTGACAATCGGCCGTCAGGCGAGGTGATCTCGAGGTCGCCGTTGGCTGACCAACCGGTGACTGCAGCGGATGTCCAAAGTTTGGCGCCGGCGGTGCGTGCAGTCTCGGCGAGTCGCCGCGCGTAGGCTGGGCCGCGCAGGTTGCGGTGAACGTCGCGTAGCCCGAAGCCGGTGTGATGGGTATGACGAGGGATTCCGCCCGGCTCGCTTTCGCGGTCGATAACGATGACCTGCCCAACCCGCTGACGCGACATCTCAGCGGCGGCGGTGAGCCCGGCTGGTCCGGCGCCGATAACGGCGATCACAGGGTCAGCGCTTGCCATTGGCGAGGCTCGTCGGGCGCGGCGTCGGGGAACTGTCGAGCAGTTCGTTGAGTGTGGCGGCGCAGAAGAAGCCTTGGCAGCGCCCCATAAGGGCACGGGTACGGCGCCGCAGCCCGTCGAGGTCGGCTGCTGGGATCGGGGCCTTCATCGCAGCCAGGATTTCTGCCTGGCTGACGCGCTCACAGAAGCAGACGAGGCGGCCGAAGTCTGGATTGCGGGCGATCGCCTCTGTCGATGAGAACGGGCGCTGCTGCTGCTCGCCCAGCGGCGGCATACGAAACTTCGGCTGTCGATGGGGCGGCCGAGGTCCGCGACTTGCGCTCATTCGTGAGGCCAGCCATTTCGCGATCGCCATTGAGGCCGAGACACCAGTCGAACGGATGCCAGCCGCCCACGCATATCCGCAGTCGGCGTTGACGCCGAGCTGATAGTCGGCCTGGTCGGTTGCGGGGCGGACGCCGGCGTAGACGGCGGTCACCTCATGTTCGAGCAGCGGGGGCAGGATCTTGGCGCCGGCGGCGAGCAGCGTTTCGATCCCCTGTTTGGTCGTCTCGTTATCGTCCTTGTTCCGAATCTCTTCCGAGGTCGGACCAAGTAGCACATTGCCGTAGACGGTCGGCGTGATCAGCACACCCTTCGAGACGTCCGTCGGTACCGGTAGCAGGATGTGACGGATGAGCTGCCTGGCCAACTTGTCGAAGACGACCAGTTCGCCGCGGCGCGGGCTGATGCGAAACCCGGTGTGGCCGGCCATCAGATGCACGGCGTCGCCGCTCGCTCCGGCGGCGTTGACTAGCCAGCAAGCGTGAACAACGCCGGTGCTGGTGTGAAGGGTGTGTAAGCGGGGCCGTGGCCGGTCGATCGCCTCGACGCAGCTTCCGAGTCTTAGCTCGCAGCCGCCGAGCACTGCTTCGGTGGCGAAAGCGAGTGTCGTCGTCCAGGGGCAGATGATCCGTTCGTCCGGAATCAAGAGGGCGGCGGTTGCACCGGCTGCAAGTGCCGGCTCACGCGCATAGAGCTCGTCGCGGTCGACCTTTCGTATCGCGCGGTAGCCGTTGGCACGCGCCTTATCGGCGATGGTTGGCAGTGCGCGAGCCTGTTCTTGGTCCCAGGCGATGAGCAGTGCTCCAACTTCTTCGGTGGCGATGCCGACTTGCTTGGCGTAGCGGCCTAGCAACTTGTGACCGCGGGCGACGAGTACAGCCTCGATGCTTCCCGGCCGAGCGTCGAATCCGGTGTGAAGTATCGCCGTGTTGGCTTTGCTCGCTCCTTTGCCGACATCGTTTGCGGCGTCGATCAGAACGCAGGCGAACCCGGAGCTCGTCAGCTCGCGCGCGATTGCGGACCCGACGACTCCTGCGCCGATGATGGCTACGTCATAGCAGCGGTCGCTCAATGCGCCAGTTTCCCTCCGCTGATCTGAACGGCTGCAGTGGCAGCGGCTTGCCAGCGGGCAAGCCAATCAAACGCTTCGTCGCTTGAAATCCGAGGTTCGAACAGCCTTGCGGGAGGTGCGACGTTCCTTACCCACTCGATCGCAGCCGCCGGTTCGCGCCCGAGTGCGCACAGCGCGGCGATCCCAACAGCGGTCGTATCGACGGTCGCACTCCGTTCGACCGGCAACTGGAGAAGGTCGCTCTGCGTTTGCAGCAAGGCATCGGACGCCGCCAAGCCGCCATCAGCACGCAGAGTCGCGATCGATCGTCCAAGATCCTTCTCGATTAGTCTGATAAGCGTCGTCACCTCCGCGGCGACGCCGTAGATGGCGGCGCGTACGAGGTCATCCTTCTGCGTGGCGAGCGAGAGGCCGAACCACGCTCCCGACGGCTCCGGCCACCAGTTCGGCGCGCCCGTGCCGGCGAGCGCCGGAATGAAGATCACGTCACTCTTGCCGGCTCTCGCGGCAACTGCGTCGAGGTCGGCGGCCGCCGAAAGGAGACCGAGACTCCGAAGCCAAGTGAGAGCGGCTCCGACTGCGTAGACCGGCCCGTCGAGGCAGTACGTCGTCTCTCCGCCGAATTTCCAGGCGATCGACGCCGGGAGATTGTTACTCGAACGGCGTGGCTCGGACCCGACATTCACCATCGCGAACGCGCCGGTCCCGTAGGTGCACTTCAGCTCGCCTGGCTGAAAACAGCCGAGGCCGAAGAGCGACGCCTGCTGGTCGACGATCGCACTCGCCAGCGGGATCGACGGGCCGAAGAGACTTGTCTGGCCGATCTCGGCCGCGCACTCGACGATCCGAGGACGCTCCTCGCCGGACAAGCCGAAGATTGCGAACGCCTCGTCCGACCATTCGCCCGCCTCGAGATCGAGCAGCAGTGTCCTGGAGGCGGTCGCCGCGTCGGTGACGAACTCGCCGCTGAGGCGCTGGATGATCCAGCTATCGATCGTCGTAACCACGCCAACGGCTCGACGCTGCTCGCGTAGCCAGCGCATCTTCGGGGCGGCAAAGTAGGGATCGAGTGGGAGGCCGGTGATCTGGTGCAGCCGATCTCTCTGCCCCGACAGCTGTCTGGCGGTCGTCTGCGCGCGCTTGTCCTGCCAGCTGATCGCGGGACAGAGCGGGCGTCCGCTCTTTCGATCCCAGGCGAGCACGGTCTCGCCCTGGTTCCCGATGCCGATCGCGGTTAGCGGTTCGCTGGTCTGGGAAAGCGCGTGCCGGCCGGCGTCGATAACCGACTGCAGAATTTCGTCGCCGTCGCACTCAACGACTCCGCCTGCGGCGTGATGGGTGCGAACCGGTCTTGAGGCCTGGGCGAGGCGTCGGCCGTCTTCGTCGACGACGAGGGCCTTCGTTGCCGAACTCCCCTGGTCTATGGCAAGGATTGCCACCGTCTACGGCTGCGTCGGCAGTGAGAGCGGGGCCGTCAGAGCCAGCCGTGCCGTCATCGGCGGAGCACCTGAAAGGGGGCGAAGCTTTGGTCGGTGGGCATGATCTCGACGCTGTTGACATTGACGTGCGCCGGCTGTGCGGTTACCCACTCAACGGTGCTTGCGATGTCTTCTGCGTCTAGCGGTCGCATGCCGGCGTAGACGCTCGCCGCCTGTTTCGTGTCGCCGCCGAAGCGGACGAGCGAGAACTCCGTCCCGCCGCACATCCCGGGCTCGATGCAACTGACCCTGATGCCAGTGCAGTGCAAGTCGGAGCGTAGATTGAGACTGAACTGCCGGACGAATGCCTTGCTTGCCCCGTACACATTCCCGCCGGGGTAGGGGTAGGGGCCGGCGACCGAGCCGAGGCTGACGATGTGGCCCCGCCCGCGCGACACCATCGCTGGCAGCAGTGTGCGCGTGAGATAGACGAGGCCGCCGCAGTTAGTTTCGATCATCCGCGCCCAGTCGTCGAGGTTAGCCTTCGGTGCTTGCTCGAGCCCAAGCGCGAGACCGGCGTTGTTCACGAGCACGTCGATCTCGGCGAAGGGGGCGGCAGTGTGGAGACCTCCGCCTCGACCGCGGCTCTGTCGGCTACGTCAAGCGTGAGCGGCAGGATGTGGTCGCGTCCGAACTCGTCGGCGAGTGCTTCGAGGCGGTCAGTGCGTCTGGCCGCTGCAATGACGCGGTCGCCGCGGCCCGCGAACCGGCGGGCGATGGCGGATCCAAACCCGGAACTCGCGCCGCTGACAAAGATGATGCGCGCGTCAGTCACCGCCCAGTCCCGTCCCTGAGCGTCCGCTCGAGCAGTTCGACGAGGCGACCTGCTCCGTGCCCGTCGGGATCGATCGTCGGGTCGTAGATCGTGATCTGCAGACCAAGTGCAACCGGATGGCGAACAAGCGGGGCGAGCAGTGACGCTGCCTGCTGGAAGTCAAGGCCGCCAGGAATCGGCGAATCGACTGCCGGCATCAGCTCCGGGTTGAGCACATCGACGTCGAAGTGGATCCAGAAGCCCGCCTCGCTTTCGGCGACGCGAGCCAATGCTCCGGCGACGGCGGCGTCGATGCCCCTCGCTTCAATGGCGCGCTGCGAGATCGGTAGGACACCCGCAGGCCTGAGCGCCTCGAAGCCGTAGGGCTCTGTTTCGTCTCGACTTCCGACGTGAACGACATTGCTGGAATTGACGAGCGGGCCGCCTTCGTTCAGGTGCGCAAGAGGCGTGTCCGATCGGCCCGTTGCGAGGGCGAGGTTCATGCTGCACGCCGAGCCTGATGGCGACTCCTCGAGCGTCGCGAAGTCGGAATGCGCGTCGATGTAGACTAGGCCGGCTGGCGAGCGACCGGCCTGCCGGATTCCAAGCAGGGCCCCCAGCATGATGCTGCAGTCACCGCCAAGCAAGAGCACGAACCGTCCCGTAGCCGTCGCCGCTGCGACGCGCTCCGCGACCTTACGGGTGTAGCTGGCGACGTCCTCCTCGTTTCGTCCCCGCCCGGCGGGTCGCACCAGATCGCGGTAGTGCTGCGGCGGTATCACATCGCCGAGGTCCGCTGCGCCGAGACGCGCGACCAAATCCTGCTCACGCAGGACGCCGGGCGCGAGGTCGAGGCGACGCGCGCCTCCATCGTCATAGGGGCGGATGCCGATCGACGACGGCGCGCCAATGACTGCAATAGGACCGATCACGTCGCTAGCCTCCGGTTTCTCAGGCCGATTACGGCAGCAGGCGCACGACCGCTTCGATCTCGACTGTGATCTGGCCGGGAAGCGAACCCATGCCGACCGAGGCGCGCGCGTGTCTACCGGCTTCTCCGAGAACAGCAACGAGAAGATCCGAGCAGCCGTCGATGACCTTTCCGTGGTCGGCGAATTCCGGCACGGCATTGACCATCCCGAGCAGCTTGATCACCTCGACTTTGTCGAGCGATCCCGCCGCTTCCCGCACGACCGCCAGGAGATCGAGTCCAACGAGCCGTGCATGCTCATACGCCTCCTCGAGAGTGACATCGCGGCCGACTTTGCCTGTGATGAATGAGCCGTCGGGACGGCGCGGGCCCTGCCCGGAGACCCAGATCAGATCGCCAGCCTGTCTGAACCAGAGGTAGTTCGCAATCCGTTCCGGCAGCTCCGGTAGAGCCAACCCCAGATCCCTCAACGCCTGCTCCGCGCTCATCGCCATCGAGCTCTCCTCGCTTGCGCCGGTTGTCTACACCAGTGGTGTGAACGGTATATACCATACGCTACGAGCTATGACCTATCGATCAAAACCAGCACAGACGGCGGGCCGACGAAGGCCTCCGCGCGCTCCGGTGCACGCACAGATCGCCGCGGAACTCCGTCGCCGCATGGACAGCGGCGTTCTTGCCATCGGCGAAGCGATTCCATCTGAGCGCGAGCTCGCTCGCAGACATGGCGTCAGCCGCATGACGGCCCGCCAAGCCCTGATGATCCTTGAGAGCGAGGGCTACGTTCGCAGGCAGTCTCCCACCGGGACGGTCGTCGCGCGACGCCTTCCAATCAGGATCGGGAGTTTCTCGGACGAGGTTATTCGGACCGGTGCCGAACCCGGCGACCGGATCATCTGGGCCAGGACAAGACGAGCGCCCGCGCCGGCGGCCAAAGCGCTGGGCCTGAGCGAGGGCGATCTCGTGCACGCGATCAAGCGACTCCGCACAGCCAACGGCGAGCCGGTCGCGCTCGAGACGACTTACTTCCCGGCAAAGGTCACTCCCGGGCTGCTCGACGAACCGCTCGAGGGTTCACTGTGGGCAATTCTTCGTCGCCAGTACCGGATCGGCGCCAGCCATGCCCAAGCGGCGATCGAAGTCGTTACGCTCGAAGCGTCGGACGCAAGGCTTCTGGAAGCCCGAACCGCCGCAGCAGGGATCCTTGTCACTAGACGCACCTTCGATCCGCGCCAGGGCTGCTTCGAATTCGCGACCGATATCTACCGCGCCGACCGCGTGCGCTTCGAAGTCGAGGCCGAGATACCCGTCTTGCCTGCATCCAGCTCCTGAGACCACTTGGCCGATTGGCCAAGAGCCGACTGTCATGTGGCGCTGCGGCGGCACTCAGGTTGATGAGGCGTCTGGGGAAGAGGCCGCGCGTTGGCGTTGGCTATGCCGGCGGGCTTTCGCACGGTTGCCGCAGACGCGCATATCGCACCAGCGGCGGCGACCATTCTTGCTCGCGTCGATAAACAGCCAGCCACAGCCGTTGCTGCCTTCGCACTCCCGGATGCGACTTGAGGTCGGCGACGTCAGAAGCTCGGCCGCAGCGCGCGCGATCGGCCATAACACACGGTCGAGACGGCTGGAAGCGTCGTCCCACGCCCATGCCCAGCCGTGCTGAGTCGGTTCGATCGCGGCCCTGCTCGAAGCGAGGCGGATCTCCTCATTGAGGCTCTCTGCCGCCGACGGATCCGGGGGCCCGCTTCCGCTCGAGCCGGGCGCGAGTAGTCGATAAAGCGCTTCGCGGAGCGTGAGTGCCCGCTGATAGACACCGTCGGCGCCGAGGGGGTCGGCACGCGCGCAGCGGTCGAGATCGGAGCGGTCCGCGGGCTCAATGAGGCCGGCAGCCACAGACCAGTCGAGCAGTCGGTCGTAGTTGCACAGGTAGTCGTCTCGGTCGTCGGCGTGGCGCGGATCAACGGTATTGACGAAGTCGAGGCAAAGGTTGCCGGCGACGAAGCCGGGCAGGTGCGGGCTAACTCTTGACATGGGTTTTGCTGGTTAGTATGCTCGCGCATCCGCTAACCGTCAAACCGCCATTTAGCCAGTTTATCGGTCTTCACTGGACGAGGAGGATGCTGGGGATGTCAGCCAAGTTTGGCCTCATTGGTGCCCCTTCGAGCGCGGCCGGTCATTGGCCGGGAATGGAGAAAGCACCCACTTTCCTTCGTCTTGCCGGCCTACCCGAACGGCTTCGCGAAGCAGGTGCGACAGTCGTTGACCACGGCGACCTTCCCGTCATACGTTGGCGGGCGGACCTTGAGAATCCTGGCGCGCAAAACCTTGACCTGGTCGTCGCGTATCTCGTCGAGATCGCCGATCGAATCGACAAAGCAGTCGAGGCCGGAGAGACGCCGATCCTGATTGGCGGCGAGTGCACGATCACGATCGGAGCCGTGGCTGGTCTTCTCAGGAACGTCGACGACCTCGGTCTGGTCTATCTCGACGGCCACGTCGACTTGAACACTCCCGCTTCGACCAGCTCGGGGATTCTCGACTCGATGGGAATGGCGCACATGCTCGGACAGGAGGGCTCGCTTGATCTCCTGAGCCATCTCGGCCCGCGTTACCCGATGCTCGAGCCCGACAAGGTCATCTACTTCGGCCACAACGAAGGCAAGATGAACGACGTCGAAATCGAGTATCTCGCGCGCTATGGGATGGCGGCCTACCCGATCAGCGTGTTCGAGGGCAGCGTCAAGAGACTCGCCGAACAGGCGCTTGCTGGCCTCGATGGTGTCGGCGCCTTCCTCCTGCACTTCGATGTCGATGTGATCCGCTTCAAGGATTTTCCGATTGCGAACGTCCCCATTCACAACCAGGGCCTGACCTTCGATCAAGCCATCGAAGCTCTCGGGGTGTTCCTGGCGAGCCCCGCCTGCGTCGGCCTCGTGATCACCGAGATCAACCCCGATCACGCCAACGAGGAACTCGGGAAGCGCTTCACGGCCGGCATCGCCCACGCGATCGCCACTCGCCTGTCAAGCCAAGTGGGCGTCTGAGACGTCCACCAGGAGTCGTTCCGCAGAGCCACGATCGCGATTGGAGTGTGCGCATGTCAACGATCGACCCAATCAGTCGAAGCGCGAGCGCCACGGAGATGCTCGATTCGAGGCGTGACGCTGACGATCTCGCCCACTTCGGATACCGGCAGCAGCTAAGCCGCCGGCTCCACTTCTTCAGCTCGTTCGCTGCCGCCTTCTCCTACATTTCCCCAGCGACCGGGATCTTCACCCTGTTCGCGCTCGGAATCGGGACGCTGGGCGGAGCGTTCGTCTGGACGTGGCCGGCAGTCTTCCTCGGCCAGCTAACCGTCGCACTCATCTTCGCCGAGGTCTCGACCCACTTCCCGCTCGCGGGCTCGGTCTTTCAGTGGACGAAGTATCTCTCGCGCTCGAAGAGCTATTCGTGGTTTGCAGGCTGGATCTATCTCTGGGCTGGCGCGCTCACGGTGACCGCCGTCGTGGCCACCCTTCCCCTGACGCTGATTCCGCTGCTCGATCGGCTCGGCGTCGGGATCCATCTCAATCCGGCGAGCTTGAGCACTCAACAGGCCATCGCCTTCGTGACCTTGGCCGTCATCACGCTGCTGAACATCTTTGGCGTACGCGTCGTCGCTCTGATCAACAACACCGGCGTGATGTTCGAGCTGCTGGGGCTGTTCGTCTTCGCCGTCTTGCTCGCGCTCTTCCACCATCACCATGGCTTAGGCGTGCTCGTTCACACCGGTGGAGCGAAGTTCACTGCCGGTAACTTCCTTGTCGCGGCCTTTATGGGCCTCTTCGTCATCTACGGCTTCGACACGGCGTCGACTCTGGCCGAAGAGACGCACGATCCTCGCAAGCACGCTCCTCGAGCAGTCATCGCCTCGATCGTCGCTGCATTTGTGATCGGCGGCATCTTCATCGTCTCGATGGTGATCGCCACGCCGGGGCCGATCAGCAAGGTTTTGGGCGCGGGGATCGTTCCGTCGAGCATTATCGACAGCAATCTGCCAAACGCTCTCAGCGTCGGCTACCTGTTTGTTGTCTCCGTCGCCATCTTCGTCTGCTGTCTGACGATCCAGGCCTCGACCATTCGGCTCGCCTTCGGCATGGCACGAGATCAGCAGCTGCCCGGGTCCGCCCTCTTGAACGGCGTCAACGAACGAACACACACTCCGGTAGGTTCCTGTCTTCTTGTTGCGGTGATGGCTGGCGTGTTTCTGATCCAGTACGCGGGTGCCGCCTTCATTGCCATCGCCGCCAGCGGGCTGATCTATCTCGCCTACCTGATGGCAAACATTGCCATCCTGCGCGCGCGCCGGCGCGGCTGGCCCGAGGAGCGCGGCGCGTTTAGCCTCGGCCGCTGGGGCGTACTCGTCAACCTCCTAGCCATCGCTTGGGGAGCGGGAATGCTCGTGAACTTTTCCTGGCACCGCGTCGCGAGCAACCCGACCCCCAACGAGTCGCCCAGCAGAGCAGTGCATTTCGGCGTCTCGTTCCTTGATCACACCCCACTTCTCTGGCTCGTCTTCGCAACGCTGATGGTGCTCGGCGGTCTGTACTACCTGGCCCGCAATGCACAGATTCCCTCGATGGAGATCGCGGGTGAAGCTGCCCCCGAAGCCGACCAGTAAGGGCGGCGGCGAGACTCGGATTCAGTTCGAGTGCTTCGTGGCATGTCGCGCCGACTCCGTCCTCCCGGCGGGCGCTCCCAACCTCAGGCGAGACTCGTTTCTGACCAAGATGGAGACTGATTACCAGCATCGTTCCTGGGAGCTATGACGATCGACATCGAGATGGTTCGGCTAGACACGCCGGGTTGCCGGGATCGCATCCACTTCAACAACGCCGGGGCCTCCCTGATGCCGCGGCCGGTGATCGACGCTGTGATTCAGCATCTCGAGCTTGAGGCTCGGATCGGCGGATATGAGGCAGCTGATGCCGAGCGCGAGCGGGTCGAGGACGTCTACCGCTCCTGTGCTCGCCTGATCAACTGCCGTTCAGACGAGATCGCCTTGTTCGAGAACGCCACCCACGCCTGGGACGCCGTCTTCTACGCGCTTCCGTTTCAGGCAGGCGATCGAATCGTCACTAGTCGAGCCGAATACGGCAGCAACTATATGGCCTACCTGCAGGTGGCGCACGAGCGAGACGTCGAGATCGTGGTCATCAGTGATGATGCAGATGGGCAGATCGATCTTGACGAGCTGCGCTCCAAGCTCGACGAGCGCGTCAAGCTCATCTCGCTGACGCACGTGCCCACCGGCGGAGGTCTCGTCAACCCCGCCGCCGAGGTCGGCGAGGTCGCGCGCGAGGCCGGCATCCTCTTCCTCCTCGACGCCTGTCAGTCGGTCGGGCAGATGCCTGTCGACGTTGCGCAGATCGGCTGCGACTTCCTCGCCACGACCGGGCGGAAGTTCATCCGCGGTCCACGCGGCACCGGGTTCCTTTACGTCGACCACCACCGGATAGCAGAGCTGCATCCTCAGGTTGTGCAGGTCGGCTCGGCGACGTGGACGGCGACCGACCGGTACACGCTAAAAGAAGACGCGAGACGCTTCGAGACCTGGGAGGTGAGCTATGCACTGCGGCTCGGCTTAGGGCGAGCGATCGACTACGCGCTCGAGCAGGGGATGTCCGCCATTTGGGAGCGGGTCACGACCCTCGCCGCCCGGCTCCGGGGACAACTCGCAGCGATCGACGGCGTTACGACCCACGACCTCGGTCGAACCAAATGTGGGATCGTAACCTTCACCGTCGATAGCGTCGACTCCGAAGATCTGTTGACCTCGTTACGCACGCAATCGATCAACGTCGACATCTCAACGCCGGAGTTCAGCCGCCTCGACTTCGAGGCCCGAACCCTGAGACCCATGATCCGGGCCTCAGTTCACTACTTCAACACGACCGCCGAGATCGATCGCTTCTGCGAGACGGTGGCAGGTTGGTCGCGCCCTCCCGTCCGGGCTAAGGGTCTCGAGTGAGCTGTACGTGCGCTTGGTCGCGCTTCGCGCGTCGCACGACGGATGCGCTATCACGTGATGCGCTACCTGCGGCGCGCTTCTCGGAGGAACGCGACAAGCTCGGCGTTGAAGCGCACGCTCGCCTCCAGGTTGGGCAGGTGCCCGACATTGGCCAAGAGGAGGGTCCGTGGCGAAGGAAGACAGTCGATCAACTGCTGCGTAACCTGCGGGGTCGACCAAAAGTCAGCGTCGCCCGCGCAGACGAGGCATGGAACGCGGACGTCGGCGAGTTTCGGTCTGTAATCGGGCCGCTCTGCGCGCCCGCGCAGCGCAGCAGCCGCACCGACGGGATTGTTCGATCGCATCATGCCGTCGACTCGCTCGATCACCTCTGTCGGACAATTCGGTCCGTAAAGTCCTTCCTTCATCGTCCGGACAAGCGGTTCCATGCCTTGCCGCTCGGCAGCGTCCGCCTGCTCGTACCGTGTCGCTCGCTCTGCGTCGGTAACGGGCTCGGCGGTGGTGGCGACCAGTCCGAGTGCCCACAACCGCTCGGGATACTCCAGCGCGAACTCCATCGCGACGAGCCCACCCATGCTGATACCAATCGCCGCCGCCGTTGCGATACCGAGCCTGTCGAGCAACGCTACGATGTCGTCGGCGAGTTCGCGCATCAGAACAGTGCCTCCGGTTGTCACGCTCGCGCCGTACCCGCGCAGGTCGGGCGCAATGACACGAAACCCGGCTTGCGTGAGCGGCCGTGTCTGCGGATCCCAGAGCGAGCGGTCAAACGGATGACCGTGCAGAAGAACGACGGCCGGCCCCTCGCCTAGATCATTGAATGCGATCCCGTCGACCATTTCAAGAGTCTACAAAGCGCATATATGCCAGTCTCGCGTTCCCTCGATAGAACCAGCCTGTTGCACTCGCCTGAGACATTATCGTCGCGCTCAGATGATCGTTCGTTGGGTCCGTTCACCTACCTCGCAGCTAGCGCGATCGGCGCGGAATGGCTCGGGGCATTGAGAAAGTGATGAGCGAGACAATGGAAGCGATCGTCGTCGACAGGTTCGGCGGGCCAGATGAGCTTCAGATCCGCACGACCGCCCGCCCGAGCCCAAGACCGCATGAGCCCCTGGTCAAGGTTGTTGCTGCCGGAGTGAATCCTGTCGACGCGCGAATTCGGCGTGACGGCACATGGGCCGGCGTAGAGGTGCCATTTACACCAGGGAGTGATGTCTCCGGCATTGTCGTTGAGATGGGAGATGAGGTAGAGGGGGCTTCATTCTCGGTGACCAGGTTTACTACTTCTCGGATTATCTGGGCACCCGAGACGGATCGTATGCCGAATATCAAGCCATTGATGCTGCACTCGTCGCCCACAAGCCAAAGACGCTTGAGCCACTCCAGGCGGCCGCGGTCCCACTTGCTGCCGGGACCGCATACGAGCTTGTTGTGCAGCGCCTCCCGCTCGAACCGGGAGAGCGTGTACTCATTGTCGGGGTGGCAAGCGGTGTCGGCGCCTTCGCCGTGCAGCTCGCCTCACTTCGCGGGGTGGAAGTCGTGGCAGTCGCACGCCGGAAACATCACAGCGTTCTCCGCGAGCTCGGTACGGCGCAGTTGATCGATTATGCGGAATCAGAAGCGCTCTCAGAAGCAGCTGTTGTGACCGCCGCCACCGATCTTGTCGGGCACGTGACAATGAACAAAGCGGTCGAGCTCCTTGCTCCGTTTGGCCGAGGGGCGACGCCATGTTCGCTCGAGGGGGATTCGATCTCGTGATCGAGAAGAACCTCGCTCTGCATGGAGTCCTTGTGCGTCCCGAGAGAAGGCGCCTTCGGATCATTGCCGAATTGATTGACCGAGGTGACCTGCGCGTCCTCCTGAGGCAAACGTTTCCTTTGGCCCAGGGAGGGGATGCGCACGCGCTCGTCCAGACACGACACGGCGGGGGAAAGATCGTACTCTGCGTCTGCGCGCCGCGGGGATGCATCAGTGACATGGCCTGCGCAGACGCTAGACGTCTAGACGACGCTTGGAGTGGGCGGCGCGGTTAGTGAGGCGCGGGTTCATAGCTCCGCTCTATCGGTGGTCATGCTCTGATCGCAAATGCCCACTCGGTTCTCGCCCGGCTCGTCGGGAACTGAGATGTCGGTGAGTGGGCTAGCGGCGCCGTTGGCGATGAGTCGGACGACACTGTCGCCGGCGTTCGCGCCGTTGGTTGTCGCCTGTTCTGGTGTTGATCCATCGTGTCCGTTGGTGTGGGAAGCCGCCGTTGGTCGGCGAGCCCGAAGAGCGATACCGGCTGCCGGAGAGGGGCAGGCTGACCTGTCTGCCAGATTCTCGACGAGGCGGACACAGGCTTTGCTTCGCCACCTATGGGCGTTCCTCGGAGCCGCGGCAGCGTGAACGCGGGCGAGGAACAATCCGTGAGCAAATCGTTGCCGCTCGCTCGGAGTCGAGCGTCGGCTGTGATCGCTCGCAGTTGGAGCGGCCGAGTTCCGGCGCGGCACGCAGACGGCTTCGACGCGCACTTGCGCGTGACAGGACTCGCCGAGAGCATGTCGATAGCTGGCTGTCTCGGCGCAGAGATTCTCCGAAGACCTGACGGGGAGCTTGTCGAGTTCAAGCTCGTGACCTATTGGGACTCGCTGGAGGCCCTGCGAACATTCGCCGGTGAGGCGGTGGACGAGGCAGTCCTCTATCCAGGTGATGAGCTGTTCGAGCTGATCCCATCTCGCTCGGTCGAGCACTACGAGTTATGCACCCATCAACTTCGTTTGCCCTTCGCGTTTCGAGTCGTGATGGAGGAGGAGTTGCGGAACATGGTCTCTCCATTCGAACTGCTCGAAGCTACACGCGATGCGTTCATGACGATCAGTGCCGGTCGGACACGCTCGACGTTCGGTCTGCTACCGCTTGATGACGGTGACGTACACATCAAGGCGGCGCATGTGGCTGGCGAGTCGATCTACGTTGTCAAGTTCGCCTCCTGGACACCCACCAACGCGGCACGGGGACTACCGGCAGGAAACGGCGGCATTCTCGTCTTCAACGCTTCGACCGGCGCGCCACTAGCGTTCCTTGCCGATGGCCACTACCTGACTGACATTCGCACCGCGTCGGCCGGCGCACTCGCGACAGACCTGCTCGCAGAGCCTCACGCTGACAGCGCTGCTGTGCTTGGTGCTGGTGTCCAGGCACGGTTGCAGATACTCACGCTCGCTCGGCTCCGCCCGCTCCGCCACGTCCTTGTCTGGGCGCGCCGACGTGACGCCGCCGAAGCGCTGGTTGCTGAGCTTGGCGCTCAGCTTCCATCGGCAGACATCAAGCCTGCGGCAACAATTCGCGACGCGCTCCAAGCAGAGATCGTGGTGACAGCTACCGCTAGCCGCAGTCCGCTCATTTCGGCGGCATGGCTGCGTCCCGGCCAGCATTTGACTGCGCTGGGCGCCGACGATAATGAGAAGCGGGAACTTGACCTCGGCTGCTTTTCGCGTGCAGACCTCATAGCCGTCGATTCTCGCGACCAGACCGGGGCAACGGCCGAACTCGGGGCCGCGCGTTCCGCCGGCCTGGTCACCAACGCGGCGATCGTCGAGTTGGGCGAGCTCTTCGCCGGCACTCGGCAGGGGCGGACCATGCCTTCGCAAATCACCATCGCGAAGCTCACCGGTGTTGCCGTCCAAGATCTAGCCTGCGCACGTATTGTTCTTGAGCGACTGGGCTTGTCGGTATGACGATCGCACTTCATCTATGTGACGTGTTCGCGGAGCGCCCGCTGAATGGCAACAGCCTCAGCGTCATCGTTCACGAGCGCGAGCTTGATCCTTCACTCATGCAGTCTCTGACTCGTGAGCTACGCCAGTTCGAGACCGCTTTTCTCCAGCCGACGACAGACCCCGCCACCTTCGTGACCCGCGTCTTCGACCTCACGCGCGAGCTCGAGTTCGCCGGCCACCCCCTACTTGGAGCAGCCGCCGTCTTGCATGAAACCATCCGGCCGAGTGAGCAGGCGTCCACGTGGAGATTGCGGCTGCATGCGCGCGACGTATCGGTGACAACAACCCGACGGGCAGAAGGGTTGGTGCATGCGAGCATGGATCAGGGCACGGCGACTTTCGGCGCGATCGCGAACGACGAGCAAGCCGATCGCGCTGCCCGCGCCTTCGCACTCGCGCCGGACTGCCTAGCCGCAGGATTTCGTCCCCAGGTCGTTTCGACAGGCTTGCGCTACCTGATCGTTCCGATCGAACGGGGCCTCGGCGATGCGCACGTCGTCCCATCCACGCTGATTCCGCTGCTCAACGAGCTCAATGCCGAGTTTGCCTACCTTCTCGATGTCGATAACTGTGAGGGCCGCCACTGGGAAAACGACGGCTCGCTTGAGGACATCGCCACCGGCAGTGCCGCCGGCGCCGTCGGCGCCTACCTCGCCGCTTCCGGCCGCACAACTCTCGAAGAGCCGCTCGTCCTACGGCAAGGGCGATTCACCGGTCGCCCCAGCGCACTCCACGTCTCTCTCCACGCGTCCAGCGGCGGCAAGCGCGTCGAGGTATCAGGGCCAGTCTGTGTCCTAGCTCACGCCGAGATCCGCGACGATTTGAGCTGACTCCCGGCACCCTCTGATGTCGTGGATGACTGCGTCGCGGCCCAGAACTGCGGCGCTACTCGCGAAGTGGTTTTTACGGAGCCAGGAACTGCGCAGAGTGGGGTCGCCTTCCGATGCTCACACCGTAAATCGAGAGCGCCAGACGACAGCAGCGTTTTTCAAGTGACTGATCAGCTCGCTCTCTTCAAGTGCATCAACCAAGGTTGCGAAAAGATCGGATAGGACTTGTATCGGCTTGGGCCGATGGTGACGCCTCCTCCTAGCTTCGTAGTGCTGGGATGACATCTCGAGCAATCTGTTCAGCCTGCTCGAAAGTGTTTGGTCCGACAAGACTGAAGTTAAAACCAGAGAAGCCGATGTCCTGATAGCCAAGGAGCCGCTCGACTAGCTTATCGGCGGTCTCCGACAGGACATCGGGTTCCTCTGGTAGGTCGCCTCCGAGATGGACCGCAATGTTGTAAACGCAGCGAATCTCCGCCGGGTCGCGGCCGGCCCGGCGCGCCGCAGTCAGCACGCGTTGTCGCATCTTCGGTAGTTCGTCATCAGGCATGTAACCGTGCGAAGGAATCCATCCGTCGGCGAGCCGACCGGTGACCGCGAGCGCCCTCGGGGCAAAAGTGCCGAGCCAGATCGGAATTGGATGCACTGGCTTCGGCTCAAGATTTGCGACATCGGTCTGGTAGACGCGGCCGTCAAAAGTGAAGTCGGTCTGCGTCCAAAGGCCGCGAATGACAGTAACGGCTTCCTCGAGCCCGTCTGTCTTTTCTTTTGCGGTGCGCACGCCGAGTCCGAAGGCGCGGTGCTCGTCGTCGGCCGAGCCGGCGCCTAGCCCAAGAATCAGCCGACCGCCCGAAAGCCGGGAGAGGCTCTCTGCCATCTTTGCCACGACCGCAGGCGATCTATAGGGGGCCCCGAGGACGCGTGTCGCGACTTTGATCCGTGAGGTGGCGGCGGCGATGAAACAGAGCATCGTCCACACTTCAAACGAGGCTGTCGTTCCCTCGGGATGATCGCTGGCGGAAACGAAATCGAAGCCAAGCGCCTCCGCACGAATAGCTGCAGCAACTGGATCGCTTCCTGCGAGGGCAGAGACTGGAATGCTCAAGCCGAACTCGATCAATCGCGCTGCCACATCCGCACGAAGTTACCGATCAGGATCCCGACCCGGATACGCGCGGTCAGCGCTCTCGCTAAGGGGAAAGCGAGAACATCGCCCCGCAGCATGCTCGTCGCGCCAAGACGTCTGATCATCTCGAATCAGTAGGTTGAGTCGCGTTGCCAACGCTTCAGCAGCATCGGCTCGACCCAGAGAATCAACCTTGCTGGCAAAGTCGAATTGCGCGTCCTACTTCCACCTCGCTCGGGAGCAGCAATCATAATGCATGTCCCAAGTTTCCTGGTTAGGCCAGTTATCGAGTTGTTCTTGGGTCCAGACGAGGCTTGTTGGCCTCGAGGATGCCGCTGCACGACTGCTCCTCGCAACCGCCAAGGCCGCGGACGGAATCTGCCTCGGAAACGCACCGGTCGGAGAGCCAGCTTCCGCGATACTCGAATCCCTGCATACTTACGCGCTCGGCGAAGCGACACGCGAGCCATCTAAGCACCGTGGTTTGGAGTGGAGTCCATGCTTCAGGCACACTGCTCGTATGCGTGCAAAGGTGAACTTAGAAGAGAAGGTGGGGTTGCTCGAAGGCGTTTACAGACCCGGCATCGTTGGCTACCTGAACGACTACAAACTCGTGGTGGTGAAGCTCAAGGGCGAGTTCGTGTGGCACAAGCACGATGACACGGATGACTTCTTCCTTGTTCTGAGCGGGCGGATGACCATCCAGCTCCGGGACAAAGACATAGAGCTCACTGCAGGCGAGATGTTTGTCGTGCCTCGCGGAGTGGAGCACTGCCCCAAGGCCGATGATGAGGCGCACGTCCTATTGATTGAACCGCGTGGGACGATCAACACCGGCGATGCCGGAGGTGCGCTAACCGCGCCCGAGGTTGAGATCTAGGGACATCATCGACTTCCAGGGCCGACCGTCGCTATGACATCCACGAAAAGCTCACTCGCCCCGCTTGCTTGCTCGTTGCGGGGATGCCGAGATAGAGATCGTCCCCAGTTGGCCGCGCGCAAGGCGATCGCTTAGGTCTTCCCAGAGCCAGTCGAGCCAGTGGGGGAGGTACCAGCTGCGTGGTGCTCACGCCGCTTACGCCGATGTGGAGGCCGAAGATCGGGGACGCGGCCGCGAGCATGGCCGCGACACTCACTGCGAGGCTGAGACGTCATGACACTCACTGCGAGGCTGAGACGTCATGCGAAGACCAGATGCACTCGAGGTGCGTGGCCGTTCCTGCCGACGTTCCGCGCAAATAGGCCAAGCCCGATCGCACCCACCGTGAGGCCGACTGCGAATTCGTCGCGCTGCTTCGCTGCGCATTCCGGTCGTGCAGAATCGCGGGGTCCGAGTTGTGTGTCCGGCATGGTTATGCTGCCGACTCTTCTGGCGGTGCGGCGGCACACTCCTCGTCCGTGATACGTGCGATCACCCGAGCCGCGACCTCAAGGCCCGGCTCGGCAACGGCGCCGAATCCGATAATCAGACCCGTAGGGCCGCTATATCCGGAGAACGTGTGCTGGGCGGTCGTCTCGACGGCAACACCACCCGCGAGCGCACGGACGCGAACGGCTTCGGCTATCCCGTCCGAAGGCATCTCCATGACAATGTGTAGGCCCGCTGCAATTCCATGCACGGGAACATCAGGGAGTAGACGGCTGAGTGCGGCGACAAGAACGTCGCGACGCCTGCGGTATACGTCACGCATGTAACGGAGATGACGGTCGAACTCTCCCCGGCGGAGGAAATCTGCGAACGCAAGCTGATCCATGCCCGAGACGTGCAGGACAGTCAGGAAGAGCTCGCGCGACACGTCGTCTCGCAGGTCATCGGGGAGTACGACCCAACCGAGACGCAGGGCCGGTACGAACGTCTTGTCGGTAGATCCCATGTACACGACATGGTTGGGTGCGAGGCCTTGCAATGCGCCGACCGGCACATGGTCGTATCGGAACTGGGCGTCGTAGTCGTCCTCGATGATGAGGCTACGAGTCTCAGCTGCCCAGGCGAGAAGATCCTTGCGTCTCTCTGGTGAGAGGGCAACGCCGGTCGGGAACTGATGCGCTGGCGACACGACCACTGCCGTGGCGCCGCCGAGGCGGCTCACGACGATGCCCTCGTCGTCGACGGGAACGGCTACGACCTCCTGACCTGCGGCGCGCGCGATCTCGCGTAGGAGAGCGTGGCTCGGATTCTCGAGTGCCATCATTCTCGAGCCGCGGCGGACAAGCGCGCGTGCGACGAGGCTGAGCGAGTGCGTCGAGCCGCTTGTGACCACGACGCGCTCTGGCGCGACAGTTACTCCCCGCGCGCGTGCCAGGTATTTCGCGATCTCTAGTCGAAGCTCATGCAGTCCGGCCGAGTCGCTATAGCTGAGGTCGGCGCCCGTTGCTTGGCCGAGCGAGTCGCGCACGGACCGTAGCCAGAGCTTGCGGGGGAACGTGCTCACCTCTGGAAGATGGGCTCTGAGGTCGTAGCGCAGCCGCGTGCGCTCCTCGCGGTCCGAGCCAACGGACTCAACGCGCGAGATCGTACACACAGTCGGAATGGATCCCTGTCGGATGAGGATGTACCCCTCGAAGGCGAGCTGGGCGTAGACACGCGATACAACCCCGCGCGACACGCCGACGTCCTGCGCAAGAACCCGACTTGAAGGCAGTCGAGTACCGTCTGGGAGAACTCCCGACTGGATCGCCGACCGAAGCTGTTCCTCCAGCTGCCGAGCCAATGTCATGGGCTCAGCTCTATCGACACCGACAAGCAACGCGCGGGCGTGATGGCGGCGAACGCTCACAATGCCCTCATGGGCAAGCAACGAAAAAGCCGGTGAGCGTATCCTGCGACGCGCCACCCGTCGACGAACAGACGGACACCAGGTACACCCGCTGGGAGCAGACTCACAAACGGCATGGTTTCATCGGTACGCTCCAGCTCCCAAAAGATTCGTCTACCGATGAAACGGGCTCGCGAGTTTCCAAGGTCAGTCGTTGAACACTGCTGTAGCTTGGCGCTCTCGGTTCACTCTTAGTTGAGTGATGTCGGGGCGTGAATAATGTCCCGCGAGATCGAAGTTGTGCCGTTCTTCGCGTACGCGGCGAGCATCGAGTGTTGCCGTGATGAGCCGCTCTTCGGCGACGACTGGCTCAATCAGCCATTGGCCATCTGGCCCCGCGATCGCGCTTCCTCCGTTTGCAAAGGTGGCGCTACTTTCGAGTAGTTCCTGGCGGAGCGGCACTCCGGCAGGGATGTCTTCGGCTCTGAGCAAGCCAGAAGCTGACACGACGTAACAGCGCGCCTCCATCGCAAGAAACCGAGTGAGGTGGACCGTGTTGTGCTCACCGCCGGGCCAGGTAGCGACGTGCAGGGACTCTCCTTGTGCGTAGAGGGCTGACCTCATTAGCGGCATCCAGTTCTCGAAGCAGTTCAGGCCGCCGATCCGGAAGGGGTGCAACTCGTGTACGCGGAGTCCCTTCCCGTCTCCGCCAGCCCAGACGAGGCGCTCTTCGTATGTCGGCTGAGTCTTGCGGTGAACGGATCTGATCTCGCCGTCTGGATCGATGTAGACGAGCGAGCAGTAGAGGCTGTGGCCCCCGCGGTCTGGAGCGCGTTCCATCACTCCGACGTACGCTGCGATTCCGCCTGCACGGCAGCTCTCCCGCAGCGGATCGAGATCGCCACGTTCAACGACCACGCCCTGGTCGAGGTAGTAGGCGAACATTCCCTTTTGTGTTGCACTGTTGAAACGTGCACCACCGGTTCGTTCGACCCAGAACGGGTAGCCGGGTACGAGCGCCTCTCCGAAGCAGACAAGCCGGCATCCTTTCTCCGCGGCCCGTGCAATGTAGTTGCGGACTTTCAGGAGGGTCGCTTCGCGATCGAGCCAGACCGGCGCGATCTGTGCAACCCCGACTTGGAGGGTTTCATGCTCGCTCATGCGTTGCTTCTGCGCGGAACTTCGATCCCTTCCGGAATCTCTGTCACGGTTACGCGGGCTCCGGCGGAGATCTCACCTGGCTCGATCACCCAGCAATCGAGCGCAATTGCACCATCGAACTCGCGAACGATTCGGCGCAAGATCGTCGGGTCCTGCGCCAGTGTGATCGGGTGGAAGGTCGTCATGACGCAGCGCGGACGAGGTCGCCATACGCCGATGAGAGCTGAGCCGATGCGCAGAGCTCTTCCAGCCCATTCCCGCTCGGTTCTGCCATCGACGCCCCGGACGTAGATGTTTGGACGAAATCGCCGGTGGTCGACGCCCATCTCGCTCGCCATTCCGTCGGAGAGCACGGTCAGTGGCAGAACGTCGTAGCGCTGCCCGTCGTCGACTCCGGCGAAAGCTAGGAGGAAGACATCGCTGGCGGAGGCGGCTTGCACCCTCGCCAACGCTCTTGGGTCATCCCACTGGAGGCCGTCGATAAGAGGGACTCCGTCTTCTCGCAAGCTGCCTTCCAGGCCAAGCAACCCGGGCCGGTAGCGAGAAGTGACGACGCGACCATTTGGCTCACGGACATGAACGAGACGATCGCCGTGAAGGCCATCCGCTGTCAGAGCGGCCGTCGCAAGCTGTTCTCCCCGAAGCGACTTGACCGGGTAGCGCCATAGTTCTGCAACCTGAAGGTCAGCCATAGATCGATAGGCCAGCACCGATGCGGGCGTTCTCAGGCAGGGGCTCGAGGTCGTTAACGAATCCGGGCTGACGTTCGATCTCCGCCAGCCATCGCAGGATCGCGGGATATGGTCGGAGAGGCAGCCCCGCTTCCGGGGCGACATGGACATAGGCATAGTTGGCGAGGTCCGCCACAGTGCAACCGTCGCCGACAAGAAACTGTGAGCTGCGCAGTGCCAGCTCGAGTTGATCAAGGCCGCGCCGCCCAGCCTCGCGACGTTTCCGGGCATCCTCGCTGTCCGGATCGAGAGTGCCGACACCAATGCGAAAGCGAAGTGCGGCAATGTCCTCTCCTCGATCGAGTTCGAACAGAAGCCAGCGAAGAACCTGGGCGCGCTCGAGCGGACCGGAGGGTAGGAAACTTGTCGACTCAGCAAGGAACCAGATGATTGCGTTCGACTCGACGATTCGGTCCTCTTTGACTTCGAGGACCGGCGTTCGGCGGGCCGGGTTCACCTGCGCGTAACTATCGGTGAGGGTATCGCCGCCGAGGATGTCGATTGAGACGCAATCGAACTGAAGCCCGAGGAGGCGCAGCAAGATCCGCACCTTGAGGCAGTTAGGCGATGGCCCATAGTCGTAGAGGCGAAGACCGATCACGTTCGGAGCATGGCTCCGTCGCTATCATCGGATCAACTAAACTATTCAGACTCAATGATAGATTTTGGTGATTCTTGGGCCGCGCTCGACATTCGCCGCCTGACGGCCTTCGCAACGGTCGCAAAGACACGATCTTTCGCCGAGGCGGCTCGCCGACTTGGCTATACACAGCCCGCGGTGAGCAGCCAAATCGCCACATTGGAGAGTCTAGTCGGCGCGCGTCTGCTGGCCCGTGGCGGCCGCTCGGAGGTACACCTCACCGAAGCGGGACTCCTCTTTCTGCGTTATGTCGAATCGACCACTGAGCTCCTCAACGCCGCTCGCGCCGACCTGGAATCGCTGGCCCATCGCGGATCGACGACTTTGCGCGTGGGCGCTTTCCAGAGCGTTTCCGCGCGAATCGTCCCCGCAGTGGTGGAGCGGCTCAAGAGATCTGTTCCAGAAGTCGACGTTCTACTGACCGAAACCGCAGATGAGACCGAACTACTCGAACAGGTCGCGACCAGCCAAATCGATTTTGCATTCGCACTGCTGCCCATCGACGATGGACGGTTCAACACAGTTGAGCTGATGGACGACCCGTACTTTCTCGTCGGGCCCCGAGGCGCAGCACTGACGATCAAATCATTGAGAGATCTCGAAGGACGAGCGCTGATCGCACCTAAGGCCTGCCGAAGCACGGACCTGATCGAAGCTCGGATACGCGCAGAAGGCGTCGAACCCCATAACGCCTTCCGCACCGACGACAACTTCGCACTCGGTGCATTCGTCCGACAGGGCCTTGGACTTGCGTTTGTCACCCAGCTCACGCTGGACACTCTGGGTGGTGGCCTCGAGGTAGTCCCAATGGGCGACCTCATCCCTCCACGCCGAATTGCGCTCACCTGGTCAACCCACCGAACAGAACTTCCCGCTCACGACGTCTTCCTCAAGCTCACACGCACGGTCTGTCAAGAGCTCTTAGTAGAACGAATAGGTGAAGCCACGGTGACGTAACCCACCATCTCCCGCACCTGCAGCGACGGGCCGAACGCTGCCAGAGGGCTTCTACTGGTCGGGCTTCTACATGAGCGACACCGCTGAGCGAAAGACTCGCTCGTTCACTCGGGAGCAGCTCCTGCGGACAATTGGCCTGGGGTTCAAGGCAACCAGACGAGCTTACTCGCTCGCGTGTCGTCGTCCGCGCCGACGAGGGGCCTGGCCTATACGTGCTCGACCCTCATGGTGCGGTACGAGCGGGCGCGAGACCGTTTGCAGGCCAGGCGTGCGCCTCTATGCGCACAACGCAAGTCAAGCGCAGTCCCCCAGCGGTTCATGCCTATTGACATCGTAGAGGCAAAGCGCATACGATCGACGCGTCCCGGTTCAAGTCAAAAGGGAGCCGACTGTTGGGACGCACGCGCGCCAGGCCGTGGAAAGAGGCCGCCTTGTTGCTTCTTGCGTCGGCCTGTGGCGCGCTCGTGCCCGTCAGCGCGGCGACGGCGAACGGTCGAGCGCCGACGACGGTCTCCTCGAAGTTCGGCTTCTCGATAGGCCACTTCGAGTGTTACACGGTTCGACCGAAGAGGACCTTCACCCCAACTTCCTTCGCTGTCCTTCACGATCAATTCGGCGACAGCCACGTTCAGGCAACTGCGCCGCAGCAGCTTTGCAACCCGGCCGCGAAGAGTGTTGGCGGCATCGTCTCGGCCCGGGTGAACCCGAACGCGCACCTCTTCTGTTACGCGACGCGCGTCGACCGACACCTTGCAAAGCCGATTGTTAGGGTCGTGAATCAATTTGCACCTAAGGGGGTGCGGCTTGTCGTAGTTGAGCCACAGATCAGTATCTGCCTGCCGAGCGGCAAGTCGACGATCCTCAATCAGGCGGCGCCGGTCGCCAAGGGCCTCGACACCTACCAGTGCTACAAGGTCCTTCCGCTTGACCACACGACGCCCTACGTCAAGGTCAAACTCAAAGACCAGTTCGACATCGCGGTTGTATCGATCGCTGCGCCGTACGCTCTGTGCGCGCCTGTGAACAGAAGCAAGGTGTTGGCTCCGATCGACTCGAGCGACCACCTCCTCTGTTACCGATTCACTTCGTATGGTCCGCCTTTCAAGCAGTGGCCGGTCTTCATAACCAACAAGCTCGCCACGCTGTTCCCTTACCTTGCCGTGGCGCCAGCTTCGGTCTGCGCGCCCTCGAGTAAGCGCGTCATCTCTCAGTGAAGTTCCTTCCGCGCCGCATCTATGAATGCTCGAGGTTGCCACCCGCCGAGCTACCTAATGAGAACCTTTGTCGGATTAGCTGACGTATGTATCTAATCACGCCGCTTGTCACTAAGATCACTGGCTGTGATAAGCCGCCAGCGCCCGGGTGCACGAAGAGGAAAGGTTGAGCCGTGGGCACGAGCAAAGGAGATACACACGCCAACGGAGCCTTCGGGAGTTCAGACGCGCTTGCCTTCATCCTCAAGGAGTGGGATCAACTCTGGGACACGAAAGCCTCGCTCGAGCAGCGAGCCATCACGCTAATTACGACTTCGGGTGTGCTCGTGACGCTCGCATTCGGGTTCGCCGCCGTGGTTGCAAAGGGAAAGAACTTCGGCAACTTCGATCGCGCTGAGAAGGTCGCGCTGAGCGTGTCGCTATTCCTGTTTGCATGCTCGGCGCTGATCGCGCTCTACACGAACGTGCCGAAGTCATGGAGCGTTCCCGACTTTTCGGATCTGCTTGGAATCAGCAAGGGAACGCCGCCGATGGGAATCGACATCAAGCCGCGAGAAGCGGCTGCCAAGCCAGGCTTGACTGGCGGCCCTAACACTGAATCGACGACTGAGACGATCACGCCCCTGACTCGTCTGGCCAACGCGATTGCAACGAATACCCAGTTGGTCGACAAGAAGGCGCGTCTCTTGACCGGCGCCTTCCTTGTTCAGATCCTTGCCATTGCGATACTGGCCATCGATGTCGGCGTTGTCGTCGGGTGACGACGGGCCTTGAGCCGGCTGCTGCGGTAGCGACCACCGCTCCCGTTACGACCGCGTTCGCTCTGGGATGGCACATTGCCGAGCTCTACGCCGGGCCGCTCGGGGCGGCGAAGCCCGTGATTTCAGAGCCTCCGAGCAACCTTCCGGGCCTGAGCGAGCTCGAGAGATTTGAGGTTGTCGAGCTCAGCCTCGACCAGATTGGCGCCGAACTCCATATCCTCGACGCGTCGTGCACTGCAGCAGGGATCCAATTGCCAGAGATGCCGCAGTCACTCGCGAAACGCGACGCGTCTCACCGCAAGGCGTTGAAGCTCGACATACTCGGCTTTCACATCGAGCTGCTCGAGATGCTCACGGCGGCCGATTTTCGGCTCGGCAAGGCGTACGGTCTTGGGCGAGCCTTGGCTGACAGCGCCCTGCTGCCAGCGCCTGCTGAGCCTGAGAGCTTTAGCGAGTCATTCGACCTCGGCCGAATCGAGACTCTGAGCCAGTGGCTCGATGATCTGGAAACAACCTTTCCGCCTTACGCTGCCCCAGCGGCGCGGAGCTCTCTGGAGGCGTGGGCCGGCTGGGTTGCGATGCCGACAATCAATGGGTTGCCAGTTGCGATCGCTGACGGGGGTGGTGATCTAACTCACGCTTTGCACAAGCAAGGCCGCCTCTGGCGAAGTCTGCTTTCAGACGAGAAGAAGGGTGTCGATCTTCTCACAGTCGACGACTACGTGACCGCCGCGATCGGGCTCGTTCGACGGACAAGCAAGATCGCGTTCAGCTTCCTTCGCGCGTGGTGGTGGGCCGCACTACTCCTTCTCGGTGTTGCGTTGGTCATCGCGTGGCTTGTCTTCACGCATCTAACTGGCAGCTCGAAGACGGCGACCGCGATCATCAGCTTCCTCGGCCTGCTTGGTGTCACCTGGAAGGGCGTCGGCGCGAGTCTCGGAAAGGTCTTGGAGCGAACGGAGCCGCCCTTGTGGGCCTCCGAGGTTAAGGCGGCCGTCTGCCGGGCGGTGACGCAGCTCCCAACGCAGTGGCCGAGCATTGAGCACGGAGCGCGACAGGGCCCGCATCCAGGCCACCCTCAGCAGGAGGTCGCGCGTTGAGCGCAGCATCCACGTTCACTAACTGCCATATCCACACCTTCACACACGATCACACGCCCGATCGTTTCGTTCCAACGCCACTGAACTACCTAATGCGGATCGGATGGTTCCGCAAGGCGCTCTTGGGACTGGTCGACCGGTTTGATCCGAAGCGGACCGGCCGCATCTCCCGCTACGCCGAGATCGTCGAGACCTCCTATGGGAAAGACCAAGGTGCAGTCTTCGAGCAGGTCCGAGGCTTCTATCCCGAGGGGACACGATTCGTCGTCTTGCCGATGGACATGGCGCTAATGGGCCTCGGCCCGGTCAAGAAATCGATCGACGATCAGCACGATGAGCTGCTACAGCTCGCCGCTGCCCAGCCGGAGACGATCATCCCCTTCGTAGCCGTCGATCCGCGCCACGATGCGATTGTCGAAAAAACCAAGAAGCGAATTGGTCAAGGCTTCGCCGGCATCAAGCTCTATCCGCCGATCGGCTATCACCCATACGACCGGCGCTTGTGGCCGTTGTACGAATGGGCGAACGAGCTCGATTACCCGCCGCCGATCCTCAGCCACTGCTCTCGGCCGGCCAGCGTGCAGTTCCACGGTCAGCCGACGCCTGATATGCAGATCGACCCAGAGACCGGCGTCTTGGGGCATCGCACGCGCCCGGAGCTCCTGACATGGTTCACTGACCCAGACAGCTACAGGACGCTCCTCAGAACATATGGCCGCCTTCGTGTCTGCCTGGCTCATTTCGGCGGCGCCGGAGATTGGGATCGTTACCTCAGCCATCCGTGGGCCACGGGCACAAGCCCAAGTCAGAAGAGCTGGCTGTCGAAGATCGCCGACATGATCCGTTCCGGCGAGTATCCGAACCTTTGGACAGACATCTCCTACACGCTCTTCGCGGACGACGAGTACGTCTATCTGCTGAAGACGCTCCTAGCCCATGAGCGCATCCGTTCGAAGACGCTCTTCGGTTCAGACTTCTACGTCGTTGAAAGCGCGCGCCTCGAAGAACGACATCGCGCCGTCCGCATCCGCGCGGTGTTGGGCGAAGAGCTATTCAGAACGATCGCAGTCGACAATCCACGCGTCTTTCTCGGGCGCTAGGGCGTACGTCCATCGTACGACCCAAGCGGGGCGAAGCGTGGATGATGCCATGCCGCCGTGACGCTCCATCGCGTCCACCGGCTCAGCCCCGGCGCGGGGGCTGCGCCCGCCGATCAACCTTGCTTGGTTGATCGGAGGCGGCTTCGACGGCTGCTTGCTTCAAGGCGGACAGATCGGGGGTTGATCTTTTCCCGCTGAACACATCTGACCAGTAGCGCCGTTGTCAGTGGCCATGGCGCTGCCCGGGACCATTCGATGACCGGGGAAGGTTTCACTATTACGCGCGTCGTGAGTGAGCCGAGGAGACTCAGCGCCGTCCTTGCGTACTTGTGGGAACGACCGTGCGCGGGGTTACCCTCGATCAAGAGGAAGTCGTATGTCGTCCCCTTTCCTTTCCTGACATTCCAGCGCGAACTTGAGCGGCGATCGCGAGAGACGTTCGCGGCTCTCGCGGGACCCAACGACGACGTCGAAGCGACGTTGTTTCGTGGAGGCGCCCGCGAAGCGCTCGCGTTGCTCGCGAGCGTGAGCCTTCAAGGCCTTGACGAGCGTGGCAAGGCGAGTTTGGCCCTTGACTTCACGTGGACCATTCAGGCCGCCGGCGCAATCAAGGCCGGTCTGCTGCTCCCTACTTACCATCCGCGCGGGGAGTGTCTCTGTCTCCTCCTCGCCGCCTCCGGTCGTTGCGAGTCGGTCCTCGCGGAAGTGCGTCGGAGACCCCGGCGAAGACCTCTCCTTGCGCCGTGGTCGGAGGCGACTGCGCGCGTCGAGGGCCTGTTCGCCGATGCGCTTCTGGCCGGGGTTGGCCGGCCCTGCCCCGCGTGCGGAACGGGTGTCGGCGGAATTCATGCCCACGGCTGTGACGTGGAGCGCTGCTCAGCGTGCGGCGACCAGCACATCATTTGCGACTGCGCAGACCACAACCCGAGCGAATCAACGTGGTCAGGCGAATGGCCGGGCCTTGCAGAGTGTCGCGCCCGGGGCTGGTATGCGCGTCGCGCGGTGGTCGGCTGGGAGCCCTGCGCCGTCGAGGCCGAGGGCGCACGAGAAGATCTCAACCGATTGGCCTACTTCCGTGAGTTCGGCTTCGATGGGCTTTACCAATCGGGTCAACTGCCGAGGTAGAGAAGCGACGTTCCCGGGGGCAGAAGGGATCCGGTTCGTGGACGCAGTAGTGCCCAGATCGGCTCAAGCACCGCAAGGTCTCCGACTGTCACAACAGTGTGAGACCCGAACTTCTTCAGCTCGTCGTTGACGATCTGCGGCTGAGCTCGTACTTGATCGGTGGTGAGTATTCCCGCGCGCACGCCGAGGCTCGCCGCCGCCTGTGTCGCGGTCGCGGCGTCGTGGCCGATGACAACGACTGAGGCCTCCCCATGGCTTTTCAGCGACTCGGTTACCTGCGGTAAGCCCAGGGGGGTTACGAACAGCTGGAGCTCGGTCACGACTACTTGATCGTTTGGGGAAAGCGTGAGACGTGCTGGCCGCTGTAGCACTCCCGGGGCCGTTATCGAAAGCTGGTTGCCTTGAGTGACCGTTACCTGGCCGGGCGGGTTGGTCGATGTGATCGTCGCGGCTCCCTGGACGACGCTGATGGTCGAGCTAGTGGGGCCGGTCGTCAGCCCGAGGATTGTGCCGCTCGTCCGGATAGTCGCCCCGCCCACCTGCAACCACGCTTTCGGGTCGCTGACTCGATGGCGGCACCAGGTTGTCCCCCACAGGTGCCGAAGCGCGATCTTCGCTGTCGGGTTAACGACGTCGGCGCTCGAGCTCAACTCGTGGCAGCGAAAAAGGAATGGCGTTTGGAAAGTGAATTCACCGCCTGCGCCCGTCGAGAGGAAGTCGCCGCCGAACAGTGTGGCGCCGACGACCACCGGCGACGCGCACGAGTGATTCGCGGTCGGCAAGTAGCCGACCACCGATCCCGCGCCTGTCTTGCAGCCGCTGTCGTTTCCCCGATGACTTAGTGCTGCTGGGGCAACCCACAGAGGTGCGGCAGAGAGCGCAAGGAGAAGCAGGACGCGCATGCTCATGGCAGGAGGCCTTTCACGAGGTCATGGCCCAGAGGCCACACATTTGCCAAGTTGAGGAGGAAGAGGATCAGGACGAGGTTGTAGGTCTGCGCTTCCGCCTGATGCCAGAACGAGCCCTGGCGAGCGGCCGGTCGCCACAGTGCGCCCCAACTCTGTTTCAGGCCGGTCAAGAAGCCCACCGACGGCTTGGCCCAGAGCACCCGTACGAGCGCGAAAAGTACGAGCAAGGTCGCGACCGTTCCTACTTGATGCCAAGGTTGGACGAGGTAGCCGGTGACGCCCCATCCGAACGCCCAGTCAAGCGCGCGTAGGGCGAAGAACTCGTCGCCCCGTATCAGAGCCCGACGCTCGAGATCGGCCTGATTCGCCGCTTTCGCATCACCGCCGCGTAGGGCGGCCGCCTCAGCCAAGGAGAGGGCGTGTTCTTCTTCGGCGTCGGACTGGCGTCCGTGGCCAATGCCGAAATGGCCGGCGTCTGCTGGGTCGAAGCGGAGTTCGTCGATGCGTCCGATCGTGCCGCCGGGCTTTGGCAGCGACACAGTGACGCCAGGGTTAGCGAAGATCGCTCCATCGAGATCAAGGCGGTGCAAGGCCGCCTGGTCGAAATTGGCGGACGCGTACAGCGTCGCTTGCGAAAAGGTCTCGCTTCCAAGAAGCTGCGCCGTCGAGAACGAGATCGGCCCATCAAACTCCGCACCATCGAAGGACATGTCGCCGGCTGATTGGGCGAGCTCGAAATGCACCTGGCCGTCGAACTCGGCGTCAAGGAAGCCGGCACCGGACTGGAAGCGTGCGTATTGAAAGGACGCCGGCGCCTCACTCGCGCTCCCGAAGACCGTTCCGATGAAGTCCGCCACGTCTGCGAAACGTGCGCCCCGAAACAGAACGGCGCCACCGAACTGGGCGCTCGAGAAGTCCGCGGCAGCACGAAACTCGGTCGCGTCGAAGCTGGCCCGCTGCGACAAGTCGGAAGATGCGAAGCTCACGCTGTCGCCGAACCAGGATGAGTCGAACTCCGTCGGCCCTCGAATCTGGACGCCGCGAAAGACGCTCTCCCGGTCGAACTCGGCGTCGAAGAATGTCACTGCTCCGTTGAGCCTGGCTCCTGCGAAGAGCGCTGAGCCCCGGAACGTCGCGAAGGCAAAACGAAGGGGACCGTTCACCTGCGCTTGTGTCAGCACTAGCGGTCCCTCGAAGGTCGCGCCGGAGAAGTCGGCTCCTTTGTTGAGCGTGCTACCGCGAAGATCAATGAGTCTGTCGAAGGTCGTTGAGGTGGCGTCCAAGGGCCCAAGAAGCTTGACGCCATGCAAGGTCAACGGCGCCGACACGTGCGGGGGGAAGAGCAGCGTCCCACGAACCGTCCCGCCGGTCATGGAGACAGGTTTGCCCGCCTCGAGCCTTCGTCGAATGAAAGTGGCACTTATGGAGCGCCGTGGCGAAGCGTTTGCGGCTTTAGCGGACGCGACCCTGAACTCACCTGTCGCTCCGACGGTCGCGGCGATGGACAGGGCGACGGCGATGCGAGCGGGCATGCGCACGCACTAAGCCGTCATTGAGTCTCGAGGGCGATCGAGAAGGTATCGATTTGCTGAACCGGTCCAGCCGACCACGATTCTTGTGGACGCGGGACAGTGGTGTAGACCCCCGCGATCTCGGCCTTGGTCACTGTAAGCCGGAGGAAGCCGTGCCTCATCTCTTGGCTGTAGGACGCCAGCGTTGCGCCGGTGCCGGGGTCGGTCCAAGGAATCGCCGGTGGTGCGTCGTTGACATCGGCCATCGTGTGCAGGTTGGGGTAGCCGCCGGCACCGGCGACGATGTAGGTGAGCGTCTTGCCGTTCGTGGGCACGGTGAAGCGCTGGTAGTTGTGCACGTGACCGGTGAGTACGAGGTCGGGTGTGCGCCCCGAGGCGGTGAAAGCGTCCGCAAGCAGCTGCCTCATCGGCAGGCTTGCACCGTGGTGAGCGTCTGCAGAGTAGGGGGGATGGTGCAGCGCGACGATGAGCGCTTTCGACTTGCCGGCGGCCGCGAGTTCGTCGTGGAACCAGTCAACTTGGTCTTGCTCGACGACACCGTGCTCGGGACAGTTCGTGTACAGCCCGACGATCGTCACGAGCGGGGTGGTCAGGGTCCAGTAGCAGTTGGGTTGGGTCATCGCTGGCCGGGAGACGTCTTTTGCGTCCGGGGTGACGGCTGCGGCGGTGGCGCAGAAGTTGACCATGAAACCCTCGAGTGAGGTGCCGACCGGGGGGATGCCGAGGTCGCCGTCGTGGTTACCGGGGATGGCGAAGATCGGAGCCTGGTAGTGCAGGTAAGGCTCGTAGAACTGCGGGTAGTACTGGTTGCGCTCGCCGTCGAAATAGACAACGTCGCCGAGGTGATAGAAGAACGTCGGCGCGGGATGTAGCGTCGTCAGGTCGTTGTCCATCCAGTCGGCGACGATCTGCTGTGGCTGCGGCGAGTTGACACCTCCGCTATCTCCGACGGCGTGGAAGACGAGTGTGCCCGCTTGTTCAATGGCGGTCGCAGCGTCTGCTCCGATCACTGTTGCGATGTCCAGGCGGAATGGTGGTGGCCCCGTTGGGGCAGGAAGGGGCTGGAAGGCCTGCGGTGGCGGGGGCGCTGAGCCGCCGCCCGCGAGCTGCTCGCTTGCCGTCCGTCGTGGCCGGCCGAAGGTGTGCGCTGGCGGCGCTACCGGGGTCATGCCATACGTTCCGTGCTCGTTCATGAGCGGTTACCTCCACGGGCTTTAGATCGATCCCTAATGACTGGTCACCTGGGCGAGGTCGGACTTGAGATGTGCGAGGTCGAAGCCGTTTGGTGCTTTGTCGCCATCCTCGAGGAAGTCCGGGCTGATCACCGCGTACGCCTCGTCGCAGTACGCGTCGAAGAAGTCCCAGGTCATCGCCATGAGCCGACCCCAGGTGACACATGTCGGTCCGGCCGCGGTGTAGTTGACGAGGTTCACGCAGTGACCTCCCCATGAGCCTGGCTGCGCGTCAGGGCCAGCGGTCACACTCCATTCGTCTTGCTGCGTCTGCGCGCTCTTCGGTAGCTGTACGCCGATGTAGACGCCGCCGAAGGCCCAGCAACTGAACTCGAGATGTTCGCGGTTCTTTTGGTCGATCTGTGCGAACGCGAGGATCTTCTCGCCGCCGCCAAAGCCGGTGCTCTGCCAGTAATTCAACACGTCCAGGCAGTAGCGGCCGGTGTCTGCGGCGCCGGTTGCCCAATAGAGGTCAAGGACTGCCTGATCGGCTGGGACCTCCGGCTGGCCGGCGTTCGCTGACCAGGCCTCCTCCATGTGACCGACCGCGGCACACGTGCAGTCGCCAAGGGTGTCGTTTCCGTACATTGGCCAGTTGGCGACCTTATGTGACCAGTCGACCGTGGCTGGCACCGCCGGTAGCGCGACAGCGTCGTCGAGGTAGTTCGCCAACAGCAGGTTGCGGGCGTCGTGCTTGACCTCGAGTTTGCCGAGGTGCACGACCTGACCGACCGCGGCGGCGTGGGCTTCGTTCACGTCTAATCCCTCCTTAGCGGGAGACCCGCGACTTGACGGTAGGGCCGATGAACAAGACCGGGGAGCCGGGGTCGGGGTGGGCTCGTGCTGCGGCACGTGTGCGGCAACGCTTGCGCTCGCGCGACTTGATGGTTCCGATCGAGCTGGCGATCGCCTACCGGTAACTGCAACACGTCCTCCCGACCGTGAACGGCCGTTCGCGCCCATATCCTTGACCTTAGGAAACTATAGGCAATGACAGCAAAATTTCATAGACTCGCGGCAACCCCCGGGGGCTGTTCTGTCATTCAACTGAAAGGACAGTCCCATGAAGGCGAGGCTCATCTTCGCCGTGGTCATTCTCGGTGTGGTGCTGCTTGCGTTCGTGCTGGCCGACGGCTCGGGGTGGGGACCGACCTAACCAAGTCGCGAGCGGGGCAGCGGAGGTGGTCTCCGCTGCCTCGCTCGCTCGGAACCTGACCTATAGTTGTCAGCATGCCGAGGCGCCCATCGACCCACGTCGACGATCCGCATACCGTGGGCGCGCGGCTCCGGACGGCACGCGAGGCGGTCGGCCTAACCCAGAGGCAGCTCGCCTTCCCTGGCTGTACCGCCGCCTATATCTCGCGCATCGAAGCCGGGGCGCGGGTGCCCTCGTTTCAGATCCTGCGTGAGCTCGGCAGGCGCCTTGAAGTGACCGCGGATTACTTGGCGACCGGAGAGAGCGAGACTTCCACGGACGACCCGCTGTTCGATGCCGAGCTGGCGGCCCGACTAGGTGACAAAGCGGCCGCTGAGGCAACGTACACGCGAATCATCGCTGATGGCGGGCCTCCCGGATTGGTCGCACGGGCGCAAGCGGGACTCGGTCTGCTGGCGTTCGAAGCCGGTGATCATGAGCGAGCGATCGGCCTGCTCGAACAGGCGCTGGTGGATACCCCGGCCGGTCCGGAAACGGTTGTGGCTGCAGACCGACTCGGACGCGCATATGCGCTTACGGGGCGCTTCGACGAGGCGCTCTCGATCTATAACCGCTATTTCGCTGACGCGACGAAGCGCGGCGACCCGCTTGATACCGTTCGTTTCTCGGTCCTGTTAGCGAACACGTACATCGACCGTTGCGACTTCAGCGCGGCTGAGTCCGTTCTGGGCGCCATTCTCGATAAGGCGAAGTTGGCTGTAGACCCAGTTGCCCGCGCTGGAGTCTATTGGACACAGTCGCGCTTGCATTCGTCCCAAAGCGAGCCTGAAATCGCCAGCCGCTATGCGCGGCTCGCCCTAACAACGCTAGAGGAGACCGAGCACACGATCTATCTCGCACACGCGCTGATGCTCGTCGCAATGCTCGAGAACGACCAAGGAAACCATGCGGATGCGCTCGCGCTCGCCGAGCAGGCGACTCCAGCCGTGCAGACGACAGGAAACCGCTACGACCTCGGCCGTCTTGAGCTTGAACGCGCGCGCGCCGAGTTCGGACTCGGACGCAAGGAAGAGGCTGCGAGCCGTGCGCTCGCGAGCGTGCCTCTGCTCGTCGACTCCAGCCCGACTAATGCTGGTCGCGGCTACGCGCTAGCCGCATCCGTCTTCCGCGACTTGGGCGACCGGGTCAAGGCGATGGAGCTGTATGAGTTGGCGGCGGATACTTTCCCAGCGGAGGACCGCCATGCCGCCGAGGCGTACAACGCGCTGGCCGAGATCTCCGAGGAAGCGGGGGACAAGGATGCAGCACTGCGCTATCTAAAGCTTGCGCTGAGCGCGAAGAGCGTAACTCGCTCGAACATCCAAGCCTGACGAGTCCGAGGTGCCATTTCGGTGAGGGGAGCTACTCAGCCAAAGCCGAGCCGCGAGTCCGGCGGCGAGGCTTGGCCACCGTCGTGGCTAAGGAAATCGGCTGCGAATCCGAGTTCTCTGACGGATCCCCCTGGGCCAACTCGTTTCGGCTCGTCTCGAGGGCTCCCCACCGACCTTCAGATCTGCCACTCGTCGGCGAGCAGTCGAGGGAGCACCGCGTTAAGCAGGCGTAGAGTGAAGCCCCAGATCGCGTGTTCGTCGTCAAGCCTGATGCGGTCAGCGTGCCGCGGTTGGGCCTAGCCTGGAACGGTTGGACGCGGATTCCGGTGGTGCGCGTGTCAATCGGGTCGAGCGCGGCGACAACATCAATCTCACTGCGTCCGAGGCCGAGCTCCTCCTCGGTCTCGCGCAATGCGGTCTCGAGTAGCCATGCGTCTGAGGGCTCGCGCTTACCTCCCGGGAGCCCGATCTGGCCGCCGTGGACACGTAGCGGGCCGCGCGCGACGAGCACCAGGCGCAGTTCGCCGCAGTCGTCGCGGAACAGCAGCACGAGCACAGCGGCGTCAATGGGCGCAGCGGATTGCTCCGGAGCCCAGCTAGGTCCCGCTAGCGCGTCTCGACTATGTTGGCATCAGGCTGCGTCACGAGTGGTTCGGCCCGCAAAGTATTGCGCCCCGTTAGATCGATCAGGTCTATGTCCGAGGCGTTTGCATCGCCGCGCCGACATTGACCGATGCTGGCTAGCTGCGGATCTGACGTCGAGGCTTCCTGTAGCGTCTCGCGTGTGCTTGGGACGCGAGAGCTGCCCGCGTTTTGCCCCACCGTCGTTGTGCTGATCGTGATCCCAGGGGCGAGCGTGATTTCGTCGTTAGCCGGGCGCTCGCTCTCGGACGCGAGGCTGCGCTCGCGACCGTTGCAGGGAACACACGTGGTCTTGCCGTGCGGGTGGCGATGGTCGCGACGAGTGTCGTGACCGTGGTTGCCGCGTCGGCTACGGGATTCGTCGCTGTCAAGCTAGTCGGTGCGGGCTACCTCGTGGTTCTTGGGGTCCGCGTAGTGCGAGTCCGGCGCAAGTTGTCCTCACTTATTGACGCTGCTATCGAGCCGCGGGCGACGCGGCGGAACATCCGGGAGGGGTTCCTCATCGGGGTAACAACCCGAAGAGACTCTTGATCTTCTCGGCGATCCTGCCGCAGTTCATCAACCGGCGCGCCGGCCATGTGCCGCTGCAGCTGATGGCGCTGGGTACGGTTTGCCTGGCCGTCACCTTCTGTTCGGACAGTGCTTGGGCGCTCGCATCCTCACAAGCTCGTACTTGGCTGCGCCATTCACCTCGCCGTCTTGAACTAGTCGGCGGCGCGAGCGGGCTGACGGATGATCGGGCTTGGGGTCGGGCCGGCGGCAAGCGGGAAGAGCAACAGGTAGGAGAGCTATGTGGCGTGCGGGGAGCACGCTTCGACTGGAATACACCGACACGGTGCGAGTCCGTGCTGTGCGGTGACAGTCCGCAGGTTCTGCCGCTGGCGGTACAATCCGGTGAGATTCCGGAACCAACGGTGACAGTCCCAGACTTGCGCGGCGATCCGTGGTTCGGTGCGCCGCGTCACGCTGTAAGTGGCCCCGATGGTCTCATACAACTGCCCGCCGGAGATCGGGACACCCTCGTCGCTGTCGCCACCACCGCGCATACCCGAGCAGTGACGATACGTCCTCGTCGCCACGGACTCCGAGCGGACAGGAGGTGCCGTCCGACCGGGCGGGGTTGTGCTCGCCACTCTGGAATACGACCGCTCCGAGGCGGCACCAACGTCTCGCGAGACGTCACATGAAGTCCGACCTTCGACACTCACAACTCGACATTGGGGGGCGTCAGCTTCACGTGGTCGAATCCGGCGACCCGGTAGGCGAACCGATCGTGCTCTTGCATGGTTGGCCACAGTCATGGAGAGAGTGGCTGGCGTTCATGGATGCTGGTCGAGACCGCTATCGCCTTATCGCGCTCGACTTGCCTGGTATCGGCGGCTCGGTCGACGCCACCATAGACGGATCGAAACACGCGCTCGCGGCAGTGGTGGATGCTCTGATCGAGGCGCTTGCCCTCGATGGCGCCACTCTGGTTGGTCACGATATCGGTGGCATGGTTGCTTACGCGCACCTGCGCGAATATGGCCGCGCCCGCCGCATCGTGATCGTCGATGTGGTGATTCCTGGTGTTGACCCGTGGGACGACGTCATTCACAACCCCCACCTCTGGCACTTCGCCTTTCACGCGATCCCGGATCTGCCTGAACAACTGGTGCACGGCCACCAGGCTGAGTACTTCGACTTCTTCTTCGACCTCCTCGCGGCCGATCCGGCGCGAATCACCGCGGCGGCCCGCCGCGACTACGTTGAGGCGTATCGAACCAAGACGGCGCTGAAGGCTGGATTCGACTTCTACCGCAGCTTCGCCATAGACGCCGAACGCAACGCCGCCAAAGGCCAAACATCTTGCGAAACCCCCGTTCTCCTTCTCCGCGGCGAGGTTAGCTACGGCCACGTTCAGACCTACGAGCGTGGCCTCCGCGAAGCCGGCCTCAACCGACTGACGACGCGGGTCGTCCCTGGGGCAGGGCACTTCATCCCGGAAGAGAACCCCGACGCGCTTTGGCACTTTGTCAGCGACTTCATCGCCTAAGAAGAAGCCGCTGTCTGCCGACGCGCCGATCGGGTGTTGAGCTCGTGGACGAAGCGCGTATTGTGTGATCATCAGTGTGACCAGGCCCGATCACCTTGCGTCCCGGCGGGTAATGGAAAAGTGCGGCTTGGCCTTTCAGGAAGAGCTTGCCTACCCGAGCACAACAGTCGTCTGTACGCAAGCGATCGTCCGACGACGATCGACCCCGCGAACGACAAACTGCAGAGTAAGTGAGTGTGCGACTCGGACGTGCGGCGGCCAGCCCAGCTGATCACGCCCCGTATCGGAGATGTGGAGCGCGGGTGTGCCCGTCGGGCACGAGCCAATCGAGCTCAAGTAGACAGTGAGGGAGAACTCGTCCCAGTGAGGCTGCGATGTGAGGGCGTTGCTCCGTCCAGTCGAGGCAACAGCGAGCAGTCTGTCCGGTCTTAGCAGTCACGCCAAGATCGGCAAGGACACGCGCTCGACGGGGTGACCGTGTAGACCGAGGAATCGCTACTGAGGGTAAGCAGTCCGTTGCGCTAGAGCGCATCTGACACGGCAACGCCTTCTGGTAACGGTCGAAATCGGTTTGGGAACGGCGAGTCCGGCGGGACGCGGCGGTCGCCCCGGTTGTCGCACGCGCGTTGAGCGGCGCAATATCCGTCGCCACCGAGGAGCGAACCATGAGCCGCCGGAGACCGCCTAGCGTCAAGCTCTATCGGTGGAAGGAGCACTCATGCCTGGAGGGTGGCGGCCATCTCGGGAGCCAATCCGGCTGCCACGACCAACAAGCAGCGACTCACGACACTGAATGGCGGCGGCGGAGCGCCGTCGCCTCAGATCCGTCGCGGCAGTCGCGCGAGTACAGAACTCGCCATGAACGAGGGAGCTGATCCTAGCTTCGACGAGTCCAGAGGCGTCGTCATCGGAGGAGCAAAAGGCATGGGAACATTTGAGAAGTCGTACGAGATCGAAGGTGAGCGCTCCGAGCTTTACGGGCAGGAGGACGAGGGTGGGAGGCGCTACCAGCTCGTCGATAGTGAAAGCCTGCCGATCGGTCCCCTGTTCATCGATATCACGGACGAAAGGACCGTGGTCGACCTGGTCCGGGCAGTGGACGAGGCGCTCGGCCTGTCGGCAGCCTAGCTACGTTGCAGAACGCAGTGTGCTAAGGCACCGGTGCCCGTGAGATGCAGGCGACGCCCGGCCACGTAAAGCTCTCGTGCGTTGCCCGGAGACATGTTGACAGTGAAGACGACGATTCGATCATCCGGAGAGAGGGCACTCGGCCCTACGTAGCCGAATCTGCTCTCCGACACCGCCAGTCCCGACGAGACTTGAAGCGGTTGCGCGGAAGTGAGCGGCTGCGTGCTGCCGACGAAGAACTGCGGCTTGATCGATGAACGCGAACCAGGCGCCGTCGGTTGCCCACGAGAGTGTGTGTAAAGGTCGGAGAGCGCCTCCGCACCGGAGCTTGCAAGCAGCGGGCCATCCGAGCCGACCTGAACCCGAGCTGCACCGTCGAAGCGCACCGAGTACTCGACGAGGTAATAAGCGGTCGGCGCACGTGCCGAGGCGATCGCACTGCCCGCGAGCACGGTGAGAGGCTAGAGTGACACCGAGCCGAGGAGCGCCTGCTTGCGAGCGGCCGAAATCATGACTCGGCGCTAGAAGGTGGCTGGTTCGTGTGCGGGAATCTCGGTCACCACGGATCACCATGATCGAGACATCCTTTCTATCTGATTCAGGTTGGTGACGCAGCAAACTCTTCTGCGGCGCGTCAGCAATAACCAGCACGTGTCGGCAGGGATGCGTGCGCCCGCCGTCGTTGTCGTGGACCTAGCATCGCGGGGCGGAACCGCGCGCGACGATTGCTCCATCCTGCCGACTGTTCGCGCCGCGGTGGAGTGCGATCCCGATCAATGCCGCGGAGACGGGCACGAGGAGGTAAAAGCTCGAGAACGCCGCAACGACTACGACAAGCGCGAGGGAAAGTAGCGCCGCCCGTCGGAGGTGACTCTCAAGGAGCCTTACTGCGGCCGTGAGCGTCAATACGTAGACACTGACTAGGCAAGCGGCGGTTGCACGCACGAGAGCGCCAGTTGGAAGGAGACTGACGGCATTGGCAAGCATGAGCATGAGAGTTGTTAACGCGATGGCAAACAGGGGACGACGCGGAATGTCGCGCCGCCCGTCGCCTGCTGCGAACCAGGTCGGAATATGGCCATGTTCGGAAAGAGACGCCGCAAGCCTTGCCGCCGCAGCGGTCGCTACGTTCATCGTCCCAACGGTGAGTCCGACGGCGAGAGCGATGCTGACGTCTCGCCCCGCTCGTCCGAAGGCGACAGCAACTAAGTCGGCTAGGGGAGCCGAGGATCCGCGACCGCTCGGTTCGACTATCGTCGCGATCGCCATCGCAATGTAGATACACGTTACCGTCGCGAAGCTGAACGCGACTGAGCGCCTAAGGTCGCGGGGCTGGCGAAACTCGCTGGCAAGCTGAGCCATCGTCTCCCAGCCAAAGAAGAGCCAGACAAGAAGATTCGCGGCGGCACCCACCGCCCACCAGCCGTGCGGCGCGAAGGGTAGCCAGTGACGATGTAATCGCTCGGGCACGATCCCAACTACGGCAATCATCAGAAGACTGACGGTGAGACTCGAGAGAACCACCTGCGTTCCTGTCGATGTGCGAAGTCCGGCATAGTTAGCGGCGATGACCATCACGTACATTGAGATCACTGCGATAGGAACAACAACTTCCCGAGTCCCGCCGGTGAGAGCCGCAACGTAGTCACCTCCAATCAGGACGACCGCCGCGCCGCCGAGGACGACTTCAGCAAGGAAACACGCACCGACTGCGGCTGCAGCAGTGCTGCCGAGCGCCACTCGCACGTATGCGGAAACGCCTGACGCAGATGGAAAGCGAAGGCCTAACGCGGCGAAGCTGATGACGAGCGGGACCGACAGAATAAGAAGCGCTGCCCAAGCGACGATCGCGGCCGGCCCCGCCACCTGGACTGCGACAAACGGTATGAAGAGGAGGCCTGGACCGACAACCGCGGCGACGTAGAGAGAACTCCCGCGTGCAACGGTGAGGGGGCGCTCGGAGCCGTGGGCGGCCTGCGTCACGCTTCGACCGCGATCGCCGGTCGCACGGCGGGGGCACAGCGCAACTCGAGGGTCCCCTGGCCACGGGTCGCCGAGGTCTGCAAAGACCTCAGCCGCGGCCGAGCATCTGGCTTGTAACCTAGGACCATAGAATGGAGATTACTGGAAGCTAACCTAGACCTATCACTATCTGGTTACGCTGAATCCCATCATCACCGTCTCCCTCGTCTCCCTCCCGTGGCTCATGGAGTTCATCAACGAGTTCGCGCCGCAGCCGCGAGACGCGGCGGGCAAGGCGCACGACTCCTATCCCGACATCTGGGCCGCACCATCGGCGCCCCCGACTCAACAGGTGAGTAGCCGCAACCTGATCTCGGCAGCAGAGTTGCTGTGGCAAACCTTTGAAGGGACCAACCAAGAGCGCGCTTCATCCGTGAACGAGCTCGTTCGTGCTACCGCACTCGCACCGCAGATCGATTCCGAGGGGATATTGCGCTGGAGTTGCCCATGCGCCACCGACAGCGACCGTCTACTTGCGGCCTGTACTGCAACTCTGATCACAGCCGTGAGCGATCTCGGATGGCAGCGACTCGGGATATGTGCGGGGCTGGACTGCCAAGATGCTTACGTCGACTCTGACGGCCGAGGCAGGCGACGTTATTGCTCAAAGACGTGCCTGAATCGCGCTCGTGTGCGCGCCTACCGCCAACGACGTGCCAATAGGACATAGGCCGCTCAGTGCGGACAGGAGTGAGGGCCGAGGTGTGGCGACTGGTCGCTGCGACCGGCTTGCAGCTACGTGGTCTGGCCTAAGCGGGTGCCTTTGATCCGCCACGACTGCGCCGTCACCGAGCCACAAGAGCCGCTCTGGCAACTCAACGGAGATCTCATTCCCGGCCACGCAACAGACCAATGAGCACGAGATGGAAGTCCTCTTCGTCGGCGTTGACACTTCCGGTTCAGCGGTGCATCGGCTGTTCCCGACGTGGATCGCGACGTTCGGCGTCGATGCCGAGCTCATCGGCGTCGATCTCCCTCTCGGCAGTGCCCGAGAGCGGTATCGGCGATTGGTCGCAGAGTTGGTTCGGGACGATGAGGTAATTGGTGCCGTCGTGACCTCGCATAAGTTGTCGTTGTTCGATGCGTGCGCCGATCTGTTCCGGGAAATCGATCGTTACGCCGCGATCGCGCGCGAGACCAACTGCCTCTGGAAGCGGGGCAACCGGCTGAGCGCCGCTGCTCGTGATCCACTCGCTCTTGCCGCCGTCTTCGCCGAGATGGTTCCGCCGAGCTATTGGCGCGATCACGGCGCCGATGTCCTTTGCCTCGGAGCGCGGGGAACGGCTACGGCTATTGCGATAACGCTCGTCGCAGAGCAGCGACGGCAGCAGCCGGAATTTAGTTCGCCGGCCCACATCGTTTTCGTGGACGTCAGCAAGAAGCGGCTCGCCGCGCTTCGGCGGACGGTCGATCGGATCAGCGCTGGCGGGGGCGTCGAGTGCCTGCCGGTGCGCGATCAGCTCGGATCCGACGATGGGCTCTGCCGATTGCCGCCCCGTTCTCTTGTCATCAATGCGACCGGTTTGGGCAAGGACATCCCCGGCTCTCCGGTCGGCGGCGCTGCAGCATTCCCGCTCGATGGACTTGTCTGGGAGCTGAATGATCGCGGCGAGCTCCCATTCTTGGAGCGGGCCCGTAGGCAGCAGCGCGAACGGCATCTGCAGCTTCACGACGGATGGCACTACTTCTTGCACGGATGGTTCCAGGCATTGTCAGCAATCTTTGACTGGCCGGATGATGGCGACAGCTTCAGCCAGTTCGCTGAGGCGGCCCAGCGTCCCCCGGCGCGGGTGATCTCGGCGTCACGAGATACGTCATCGGTGCGGAACGCGGACGAGATTGCCGCTATTCAGAGGGCGAAATGACCGAGGCGGTACGCTCGTTTCAGATCGACGTAGCGGAATCCGAACTCGAGGAACTCAAGCTACGACTCCGCCATACCCGTTGGCCGGAACCCGAAACCGTCGGCGACTGGTCACAAGGTGTTCCACTTTCATACCTTCGCGAACTGTGCGACTACTGGTGCGAAGAGTACGACTGGCGCGCGACCGAGCGCCGGTTGAACGCTATTCCGCAGTTCGAGACGACCATAGACGGCGTTGACATCCACTTCATACATGTTCGGTCGCCGCATGATGACGCAATCCCGCTGGTCTTAACCCACGGCTGGCCGGGCTCGATCATCGAGTTCCTTAACGTCATCAGTCCGTTGACAGAACCCACGCAGCACGGCGGCAGCCAAGCCGACGCCTTTCACGTCGTTTGCCCCTCGTTGCCAGGCTACGGCTTTAGTGGAAAGCCCACCGAGCCGGGATGGGGGATCGAGCGCATCGCCGATGCCTGGTCCGAGCTCATGACGCGGCTCGGATATCGCCGCTTCGGCGCACAAGGGTCCGATTGGGGCACAAGCATCAGCACCCGCCTCGGGCAAACGAATCCGGACCGGATCATCGGCATCCACCTGACCCCGCCGCTAGCGCCGCCAGATCCGTCCACTCTGGATAGCCTCACCGACCGCGAGCGTGAGGCCCTCGCGACGATCGAACACTCGGCAACATGGGATTCCGGCTATTCACAACAGCATGCGACACGACCACAGACGATCGGCTATGCCCTCGTAGACTCGCCAGCCGCGCTGGCTGCGTGGATCGTCGAGAAGTTCAACGCCTGGACCGACAATGACGGCGATCTCGAGGGCGTCGTGAGCCGCAACGAACTCCTCGACAACCTCATGCTCTACTGGCTCCCGCGTACAGGCGCATCGAGCGTGCGCCTCTATTGGCAGAGCATGTCCCAGGTCACCGAATGGATCTCGGGCACCGTGATGGATCGCGTCGTCGTTCCGACGGGCTGTTCGATCTTCCCCAAAGAGCTGCAACGACCCTCTCGCCGCTGGGCGGAGCGCCGCTTCTTCGACATTCGGTACTGGAGCGAACCGCCGCGCGGCGGACACTTCGCGGCGCTCGAGCAACCGGAGCTCTTCGTCGACGAGGTGCGCGCATTCTTCCGCCTTGTTCGCGAAACATCGACGATGGGCAGTTGATAGCGGCCCGCGTGACGTCCAGTCGATGCGCGCACCTGACCGCTGGCCGTGTTCGGAAGTGACGATTCGCCAATGCGAACCTGAGCGTTGTCATGGACGCGCGCGACCGATGCCGAACCGAATCCGCGTCCGTGAGCATCGAGAACCGCGGCGACCGGACACTCTGGCGGAAACGCGATCGCTTGATGACGAGGCTAGATCTGTCCTCTGCTTCGGCAGCCGTTCGTCTTTGACGAAACGAACGAAGGCGGAAGGGAGGACACACCAATGAAGAACATGCTGTTCATTCAACATGGCGACACGCCGACGCCGGGATCGCCCGAGTGGGAGACCCTTTCCGAGGACGAGCGGGGGGCGATCCTGTGCTCGCCGTCGTCTATCTGATTTTCAACGAAGGCTACGTGGCCGCAGAGAGCGCGCCGACGAGGCGACTCGACTCGGACGTGCGCTTGCGGAGTTGATGCCCGATGAGCCCGAGCTGCACGGGCTGCTCGCGCTGATGCTCTTCAACGACGCCCGCCGGGAGGCCCGCTTCGCCGAGGGCGAGCTTGTCCTGCTGCGCAAGCAGGACCGCTCCATTTGGAGCCTCGAGCAGATCGCCGATGAGAGGACTGGAAGTTCCTCCTGAAGTCGTCGATGCGCCGGCGAAGGCAAAAGGCCGCCGGTGATCATCACGATCAACGGACATTCCTGGCGGAGCAGGGTCGCGATCATGCGCGGCCGCTTCCTGCTCGGGCTCAGCAATGCCAACCGGAGAGCCGCTGGCGTCGCAATCGGTGAGGGGGTAGAGGTCGAGGTCGAATTCGATGTTGAGCCGCGCGTCGTCGTTACGGCGGCCGACTTCGCACGCGCTCTCTGCTCCGACCGGGTCGCCCGCGCGGCCTTCGACCGCCTGTCCAACAGTCGCAAGCGCGAGTACGTACGCGCGATCGACAGCCCGAAAAAGCCCGAGACGCGAAGGCGCCGAATTGAGAAGGCGATCAACCTCACTGCGGGAGTCGGCAACGGCCCGCACCAAGACGCAGGCCAGGCGACCGGGGTCTCGAAGACGTAACGCATGGTTGCTTTTTCGGGCACCCGATCGTGAGCAATCGCTGCGCACCGATGCGGGTCTCTTCTGTGGCCGCAGTGCTCGTTCGCGTGGAAGCGGCTATTCGCCAGTCATCGATGACATCGCCGCCGAGGTCGACCGGCTCCGCGCGGCCGGGGTTGGCGAGCTCTCTACATGACGTCGGATATCGGGTAGCGCGCGTCGGCATCGAGGCAGGCGGCGGCGAACAGAGCTGTGCCGACGTCACCGGTGGAGAGCGAGTAACGGCGACCGCCATTCGCGATCGCGATCCGGTCGGCTTGGGCGAGGGCGTGGACCGCGAAGCGTCGTGCGCGTTCGACCAGCGCTCGTCGCCGGTGCGCGCGAACGCCTTCAGGAGTGCGAAGCCATGCCCGGGGTGCCGTGGCAGAGACCGTGGTCTTCTCGTCCTTGGGGGCCCCTGCGCGCCAGACGAGCTCGGCGCCGGCGAGGACGAGGCCCTCGTCGAGGTAGTCCCACGCGCCGCCAACGACGCCTGGTGCGCCCGTGGAGTACTGGAGACAGATCCCTCCGTCCCGTGGGGCGCGAACTGCGGACGCGGCGTGCCCGGCCAGTTGGCGAGGCCGTCCTCGCGGAACGCATGTCGTGCGAGAACGGCGGCGCTCACGTGTGCAACGGCATCTTCCCACTTGAAGCGAAGCAAGGCGAGTGTGTGCCCGGCGGCACCGTGGAGAGTACTGAGGCCGCGATAGTCGTCGTCTTGCCGCCAGAGTCCATCGTCGCCGCGGCGCTCCCGCAACGCGGTGGCCGACTCGCGCGCCGCGTCGCCCCACCGGCGCTCACCCGTCCATTGGTCCATTGCGAATGCGGCGAGGAGCGTTCCGGGCGCCCCAACTGATGTCCTCCGCCGGGTTGTCAATGTTCCCGCGAACGAGCGCGCAAAGGGTGGGCATTTCGCCGCCTTCGAGCAACCTGAACTGTTCGTCGAGGAGGTTCGCTCCTTCTTTCGTCTCGTCCGATGATTGGCGTTCCGCGCTGACGCGCTGGCCGCTGATAACGCCGGCAGCCAGTTTGCCGGCAGCAAGCATCGTAGCTCGCGGTCGGACTACCGGGGGCCTGTGTCACGCGCGACCGTCAGGCGGCGCTTCATCGGCGAGGTCGGCGCATAGGCAAACGAGCTTGTAGCTCGGAAACCCTAGCTGGTCTTGTATCCGTAGGTCACCTCGCACTCTGATGCCACAGCGACCGAGATCGTCCAACCACGGCTGGCATCCATCAGGAGGGCTTCCGCAGCTCGTCAAGCATCTGCTGCGCGTGCGGCCGTCCGCTGATGCAGGCAGCGCGCTACGCAAAGGTTCGAGGGCCCCTCGCCAGACTCTGGAAGTAGCAGATCCTCGTCGTTTCGGGGAGACGCGTGGAAGAACGTCCCGGCGCCGCTACCGGAAGCGGGGATGCCGGATCCTGAGGAGATCAGCGAAGAGGGCTTCGGCGGGTTCCGCGACACGTGGTACATCGGCCACGTCGCTAAGGCAGACCTGGAGGCGATTCTCCACGAAGAGGCGGAGTTGATGCGCATCGTCGACGCCGTCGCGGCGACCCTCGACGAGTTTGAGGAGCTTGCTTCGGCGATCGAAGGCTGCGACGTCGAGTCGCTGTCCGATCAGCTTCACGAGGCGGCCACGAAAGAAGGGCTCGCAGCGTTCTTCGACGAGGAGATCGCTCCGCTCGACGGACTCGAACTCGGCGTCGTCGGCCTCGCCTATGCGCTCGGCTCGGTCGGCTGCCGCACCGCCGCCAGCTGCCGCTCGCATATCGGCGATCGCAGCTGGTCTGACGTCCCAGTCGTCTTCTTCGCGGCGCCGCAGTGGCGCCTCGAGCTGCTTGCCGATCTGATCGCCGCAGCCGGTTGCGGGCTCGTCGCCGGCCGCGGGATGCTCGAGATCGTCGCGCCTTCGATCCGCAACATGCACGCGCTCGCTGAGACGATCGCCGCCCAGCGCAAGCGTTTCCGGCGCAAACCTGACCACTGGCGTGCGCCGTCCGAGCGAAGAGACAACCTCGACGACCAGCTCGAATTGCCGCTCGACCCGATGTAGGCCCGGCGCGCCGCCATAACCCGCGGTGGCAGAGGATCACCGACTAAAGGCGCATCTGGCGTGCGGACGAGCGCATCTACGTTGAGTCGACTATGACCTCGGTCGTGCCATCGGGGTATTGCACGACGTAACGGTCGGCAGACTGGTCTTGGTCGAGATCAGGGCTCGGTCACGGCGGCCTTAAGGGCCTCGCCCAGAACTTGCTCCGAAGCGCCGTCGGAGTAGACGTCGGCGGTATCGTGACTGAACGGAAGACGTTGGCCCTCTTCGACGGTGGAGGCTTAAAGCATGACGACGAGTCGTGACCTTGCGGAGGTGCTTCGCTACGCGGCGTTCACCGATGATCCCGCAGGTGGGAATCCCGCCGGCATCGTGCTGAACGCCGGCAGCTTGGACGATGCCGAGCGGCTGCGCATCGCCAGCGACATCGGCTACTCGGAGACGGCGTTCTTGGTAGCGCGGACCGGCAGCGACTCCGAGTACGACGTCCGTTACTTCAGCCCCCAGGCAGAGGTTCCGTTCTGCGGCCACGCAACGATCGCGACGGCGGTAGCGCTGGGCGAACGTGCCGGTGAGGGCGACCACATCTTTCACATCCGCGGCGGGTCTATCCCTGTCTCGACCGCTCGTGACGAGGCGGGCGCGCTCACAGCCTCGTTGATAAGTCTCGAGCCGACCGTGGAAGAGGTCTCAGCGGCTGATCTCGCTACCGCGCTTCGCGCACTGAACTGGAGTGAGCCGGATCTCGATCCGACCCTGCCTCCGAAAATCGCCTACGCCGGAGCACGACACCTGATCCTGGCAACCCGAACCAGCGAGCGGCTCAGCCAACTCGACTACGCCTTCGACACCCTGAGGGACTTCATGCTCAGCCGCGATCTCACAACCATCGATCTCGTCCATCGAGTCGAAGACTCTCTCTACGAAGCACGCAACCCGTTTCCAGTCGGCGGCGTCTACGAAGATCCTGCGACCGGTGCCGCGGCGGCAGCGTTCGGTGCCTACCTCCGGGAGCTTGGCCGTGTCGTGACGCCCGCCCGGGTCACCGTGTTGCAAGGTCAGCACATGGGACGGCCGAGCCGCATCCTCGTCGATATCCCGACGCATGGCCCGATCACCATTCGCGGTACGGCCGTTCCGATCGCGGTGACTTGACTACGTTCACCCGGCCTGCGACAACGTCTCGCGTGCGTCCGCGCCGCCAGCGGCCGCCCTCGGCCGCGAACCGCGCCGTCTGCGCTCGTTCGGCCACTGCTCGCTGCTCGGCGATCTGTCTCGCCACCTCGGGTCGCCAGCCGTTCGCGCGGAGCTCGGCCTCTTCCGCGTCGGTCGGTCCGCGGAGGATCGATCGCTCGGTGTGCAGTTCGGCATCCGCCTTCCACTGGAACGCCTCTGGCCCTCCTGGGAAGTCCAGCCGAGCCTGTGCGGTGAAGCGGTTGGGGACGTGGTCCGACGAGTTCGTCGAGCGCCGCTTCGAGTCTCAAGCTTGATCAGATCGGCGTGGGAGACGATTGTCTGGAAGTCGGTCAGCTTCTCCATGACGTCGGCGATGTCGCGGCGCTGTCGAGGATCCACAATTCCTGCGACCTCCATGTAGTGCGCGCCGGAGAGTACGAAGAGGAAGCGACCGGAGTCCTTCGCGTGGCGCAGTGTCTCAAGAGCTCGCTCGTGTCTCGGCCCTTGGCTGTGTCCCGTCGCAGCTTGCGCGAGGTAGATCCAGTGGTTCAGGTCGAGGTAGACCAGTGTGTAGTCGTATGAGGGGCGGTACAGGCGGGGCGGCCAAATGTACGGCGACTCACTGCGATGAACTCCGGGGATGCGTGCGATTTGCTGCCTATCGCTGGATCTAGTTGGTAGGTGCGGCGCTCGGAGCGTTCGTTGTGAGGTGCGGAACGGTCACCGTCGCGGGGTGGCGGGACGAGTTCGTGGTTGCGGCGCATGTAGCGGTCGAATTGGGGGACGGTGAAGTCGCCGTGGCCGTGGCTGGTGGTGTAGATGAGGCCTTTATCGATGAGGCGGGCGCGGGTGGGGCCGAGCTGGTCGCTGGTGCGGCCGAGTACGGCGGCGACGTCGTCGGCTGCGTGTTCGCCGCGCCCGAGTTCGGCCATCGCGCGCAGGTATTGGAGCTCGAGCACGGTGACGCGTTCCGCGCGGACGCGGAAGAACGACTCGTCTCGCCCGAGGCGCCTCTCTACGCGGAAGAGATCCACGCCGCGCCCCACGACGAACCGCTACTGACATTCAAGGCCGAACTCAATACGGGCCTCTATGTGATCATCAGCCAAGACTGTGACATCGAGCGCCCTCCTGCGATTGAGCCTCACCTGTTTGTCTGTCCGGCGTCGAAGGTCGAGAAGAAGGAATGGGAAGCTGTAGGAGCGGGACGGAGCACGCGGTTGTTTGGCCTTCCGAGTGTCGCGGGCCTTACGAACCTTGTCGTTGACACCCGTCTCATCTTCAGCATCGAAAAGCCGGCGTTACTCGCGCTCGACGTGGTGTCGAGTCCTCTCAGTGAGCCCGACCGGACAGAGCTCCGTCGCTGGCTCGGGCGGCGTTTCGGTCGCACAGTCTTCCCCGACGAAGTGGATCAGGCTGTGGTCAAGCCCGTTGAAGAGGCACTCAGGACGCTGGCTCAGGATTCGAACTTCAAGCGCGTCTTGTCTGCGGTCGCCTTCTATGGACTCGGCTACACGCCAGGGCAGGCGCAGACGAGTCTTCTTGTGCTCGTCGACGACACCAAACTGACTCAGGCAGGCGACGACGACAAACTACTCCAGTCGTTCCACCAGAAGCTCTACGGCTATCTGAAGGCGGGCGCGAAGAAAGGCTACTCAATCGCGCCGCACGTCCGCGGAGTCGACGACGTTTCCGCGCGCGGGCTTCTCAGACATAGCCAGTTCAGCCCGGATGCATAAACGAACAACGGCTGCGGCGATGTCAGCTGTTGTGTCAAGCAGCATTCCGTCGATCGGGATCTCCCTCGAGGTGGTCGCAAATCTGGTCGCACCTCGCCGACTTCGTAATGGGCCGCGGTAGTGGTCGTGCGACAGATGCGAGCCGCCGGCATCGACGCATTCGGCGACCCCGTGCGCATGCTCGACCTTCCGGCGCCATCGTCTCCTGCGCCCGACGAGTCGTGATCTCGGTACGAGCGGCAGGTGTTGGCAACTGGGATGAGGTCGTCCGGGTCGGTGGCTGGGACGTCGGTCATCGGCCACCGCTCCCGCTTGGCGTCGAAGCGGCAGGAATCGTCGACGCGGTCGGCGACAACGTGACGGGCCTCGTGCCGGGCGACGAGGTGCTGACCCACCCGGTGCCGCTGCGATACCAGGGAGCGTGGGCGGAGTGGCTCGTCGCTCCAGCTGCACTTGTTACACGCAAGCCGGGGGTCGTTTCTTGGGAGGAGGCCGCCGCGTTCCCGGTGCCCGCGCTCACCGCCGACCAGGCGCTCACCGCGGCCGCACTCGTGGCGGAGGGCGAGTGGGTCCTCGTACACGGCGCTGGCGGAGCGACCGTCGGACTTGCCGTGCAACTCGCGATCGCGCGAGGAGCGACAGTCATCGCGACCGCAGGCCCCTCGAGCGCGGCGCGCGTCCGCGGCTATGGCGCGCGTCTCGTCTTCGACTATCACGATCCCGATTGGCCGGCCCGCGTCCGAGAGGCATCTCCAGGCGGACGCGGCTCTCAGCCGCAGTGAACGCCGTACGCGGCGGCGCCGCAACCGCGCTCCAGGCGGTCGCACGCGAGGGCCGCCTTGCGACGATCACCGGCGATCCGCCGGCGCCAGAACGAGATGTCGCGGGCGCAGACGTCTATGTCCGAAGCGACGGAGCACGCCTCGCCGACCTGATCGCAGCGCTCGCAGACGAGATCCTTACGCTCCACGTCGCAGCGACACTTCCGCTCACTGAAGCAGCCACGGCGCTACGGGCCGCCGTCACCGGCCGCTCCAAGGGCGCGAATGTCCTTACGCTCGATCAAAGCTGAACGGAATGGAGCCTCTATAGAGCGCCAGCGCCCCTGCCGGTTAGCCGGTGCCAACCTCGAGCACGACCTTGCCACGCTTACCGTGGGCCGCGACTCGCTCGAAAGCCGCCCCGACCTCCGTGAACGGAAAGACCGAGTCGACCTCCGCGCGAAGCTCACCTGCGTCCACGAGCGCTGTCAACTCCAACAGTTGCTCGTGGTCGGGTTCGACGATAAAGTAGATCGCGCCCGGCATCTCCTCGGCGATCGTGACCACACGATCACCAGCGGGGACCTCGCCGCCGCGAGTGTCGAAGACGAGATCGACCGGACCACTCTCCACGACCGTCGCGCCGGCGTGTCGCGCAAGCTGGACGGCGATGTGCCCAACCCCGCCCGAGGCGCCCGTGACCAACACCCGCTCGCCTCGGGCGAGCCGCCCGTGTACAAACAGTGCTTGCCAGGCAGTCAGCCCGCCCATCGGCAGAGCTGCCGCCTCGACGTGGCTTAGCCCCAAGGGCTTCGGTGCAAGCACATCGGCAGGGACGACGGCGTACTCGGCAGCCACGCCGTCGCGGTCGAAAGGCGTGAGCGCATATACCTCCTCACCGCTGTCGACGACAACGCCCGAAAGCTCATAAGACGGAATCGCCGGCAGCCGACCGACCGGCCACTCCAGCTCGTCACGTGTAATCGCTGCCGCATGCACGCGCACCAGCAGCTCGCCTGGATCCGGCGACGGCGTCTCGATCTCCTCAACCTTCAAACCATCATCGTGCAGCTGTACCGCTAGCACACCGCCTCCCCCTGTTGGACTCGCTCCTCGCGAGATCTTGCCATCTACCGACCCTCCTGCTCGGAGGGTCGCCTGCGCGCGTGTGCGGAATGTTCCCTGACGGGACCTTTGGAAGCTCAGCGGACGTACCCCTGAGAATGGTGTCTCGCGCCGCGGCCCTCACGCTCCTGACGGTTTCTCTCGCTGGCACCGCGACTGCTGCTCGCCAGCGGGCAGCAATTGCGCTGCCGCCGCCTTCGTTTCGTCCCGCGGTTGGCTGGTGGACTTTGAGCACTGGCCCCACCACCGCCATCGCGCCGGAAGTGTGGGCAGCCTCCGACCGTGGCACTGATCAGGAGGCGCTGTTCAATCTCTTCCTCGGCCTCAAGCGGCTGAGTTCGAGCGGCATCGTCATCTGGGTTAGCGACATGGGAAAAGGCGGGCCTACAAGTGTGTTCACAAAAACAGGGTGGCCACTCAAGCTGGGAAGCCTTCGACTCGATGAGAGCTGGAAGGGCCAGCCCGCAGCGAATGTTCAGCAGCGTGTGCGCGGGGCCGCGATCGCTGGCTGGCGTCTCGACGTTCGCGTCTACTTCGGCACTCAGCACCCAACCAAAGCGACGCTCGCAAAAGCCCAAGCCGAGCTCAACCGGCTCATGGTTCCGTAGTTGAAAGACGTGGCTGCGCCAATGTGCGCCAAATGACGCCGATATTGCGTGCTAGGCGAAGGGTCGAGCTGTCGTTTGAGAAGGGCGCCCGAGCCTACGTCTATTTCACGCTCGAGCTTCAACCGAGGGACAAGTCAAGCGTCGAGCTTTGGCGCCGCTCTTCTTCTCCCCGACCCCGAAACCGGTGCTCGTGCCGCTGAGACGACGCTCGTCACGATCTCGACCTAGCCGACTGAGCGGTGCCCGTGGAAGGCGCCGAAGCCGCTTCCCGACTCCACTCATGACGCACTCATCTGTGCGGGAGCGGGCCTGGCGGCGCGAGGAACCGTCCCTGGCCGAGCGCGACGCCGATTTCCCGCAGTGCGTCGAGCTCAGCTTGCGTCTCGATTCCCTCGGCGATGATCGCGATTCCGCGCTCGTCGGCGAATGCGTTGAGGCCGTAGGCGAGGGCTCGTCTGCGTGGGTCGCGGTCAATGCAGCGCGTCAGCGAGAGGTCGAGCGTGACGTAGTCGGGTGCGAGCTCGAGCACGTGTCGGAAGCTCGCGAAGCCGGCGCCAGCGTCGTCGATCGCGATTCGAATGCCTGCAGTGCGGAGACGGCGGAGCGTCCCGGCGACGACGTCGTAGTCATCGATCGCAGTGTGCTCGGTGATCTCGACCACGACACGCGAAGCGAGCTCGCCGACGAGACGGTGGAGCGAGATGAGCGCGAGCGGTGATGCGTTCAAGGCCAAGTAGCCGGGGCCACCCCAGGCGCGGAAGGCGTCGAGAGCGGTTTCGGCGGCGGCGAGCTCGAGCTCGGCGCGTAACCCCACCGCCTCGGCGCCCTCGAACCACCACTGCGGCGACTCTCTCGGCTCGACGTCGAAGCGCGCGAGCGCTTCGAAGCCGATCGCTTCACGGCTCGCGAGCTCAACGATCGGCTGGAACACCGGGCGGAGGCGGCCGCCGTCGATGACCGCGGAAATCTGCTCCTCACGCAGCCGCATCTCTGTCTCGGCGGCGCCGGACCGTTCAAGATGCGGCGCGAGCTCGCCCATCACCCCGCCCGCGACCTGGGCGGCAAGGATGCTCTCCCCGTTCGCAGCGCGAACGACAGTCGCGAGAATCTCTTCCGCGTTTGCGCTCTTGACGATGTAGCTCCCCGCGCCGGCGCGCAACATTCGAAGCCATGAAGCCCGATCGTCTGCGCTGGAGAGCGCGACGATCCGCGTCCTCGCCGACGCCTCGAGGATGCCACTGATCGCGTTTGCCCGTCGCCGGGCATGTGGACATCGACGAGAGCGACATTCGGCTGCACCTTGAGCGCAAGCTCGACCGCTTGCTCGGCATCGCCGGCTGAGACCACGCGCCCGATCGCCCCGCTCGTTTGCAGGTACTCGACGAGCGCACCCCGGAAGTGGATGTCGTCGTCGGCGATCAATACGGTCAAAGGCGTCGCCGCCGATGTCCCCCCAGACATGCACCCATCGTGCCCGCTGGAAGGGGTCTGCGTCTGACCCACACGGGCTAACTTCGGCTGGTCCCGAGCCGCTCATTCGCTCCATTTGGGTGTTGCCCCGATGTGCTCCTTACAAGTAGCCTCGAGGGGCTGTCACGGTTGTTCGCCGGGCGGAAGCCGCATTCCGTTCGGATCGAGTGCTCGCCGAAGCCGCCGTGGCTCGCGGAGAGGCGCTCCCACGGAGCGCCTCTTCGTTAGTCGGACGAGCTAGACTCAGTAGCCGTCACCGTCGCGCTATGCCGCCGACGGCCTTGGAGGGAAGCCTGAACTCGCCCCGCTTCCAGCGGAGCAGTCTGGAAGCCGCGGTAGAACCACTGCCGCGCACGCCGTTGGGTTGTGCCGCCGCGGACAACGTTCCTGTTCGAGGCTCTCACTTAGCTGTCCTGGCACAGAGGTTTGTGCTGTGGTCGCCGTCGAGTTCAGCGGCTGTCCACGTGGGCGCTTGCACTTAAGCGTCAGGTAATGGCGTCTCGCAGATACGCGAGGACTGCGAGGACGCGCCGGTGATCCTCGCCCGAGGGCGGAAGACGCTGCTTCGTGAGGATGTTCGCCACGTGTTTCTCGACCGCGCCGACGGTGAGGACAAGCCGAGTCGCTATCGGGGCGTTCGACCGGCCTTCCGCCATCAACAGTGTCGCGAAGTACGCTACCGACGCGGCGTCGCGCGACTTCCTCAGCGCGCTCTTTCCCTCAGGTTGACGACTAGGCAGATGATGGCGGTGAGTTACTGGCGAGCCAGCGTGCGGCTTGTCGCGTCGTCCGGCCGACCAATACCGCACCTGTGGCTTGGTCGACGATGACGCTCGTTGGGTGCTTTGCTTCGGAGTCACGAAAGACGAGTGATCGGATCGCCTTGGTCGGCGAATCTCCTGGCCACTTCGATTCAATCCGGACTGTAAAGGCAATGGGGCGTCCCGATCCGTCGTCGAGGCGAGCGACCGTGCTCGTTCGTAGCTTCGCGGTATCGACGAGCATAGAAGTGGCTTGTCCGGCGAGCGCCCGTCTTGCCCGCCTACGCACGAGGAAACCGTTCGGTGCGTTCAGGACCAGGGCCAAACCTAAGAACAGAATGAAGAGGGAGATGCTACCGATGAGGCCCGGATCGGCCCGCTTCGTCAGCACGGCCCGCCTCGGGTCGGAAGAGTCGTAGGAGATCTCAACCGGTTGACCGATCGGATACGAGGCGAGGTCGGGAACCCACACCGTTACGTTCGTTTCGACACTGCTCGGTGTCGAATAGGAGACCGTGATGCCTGTTCTACCTCGGAAGCTCGGTATGTAGTTGGTGACAATCGCCGAGACGTGGACTCCGTGCCTGGCGAGCGCATCTGCCGATCCCTGCGCCAAGTCGATAGTCACAAGTCCTACGACGAACAGAACAAGACCGAGCGCGAGCTTGGCGTACGAGACGCGGGCGTGGTGCGAAAGGGCTTCGCTAGCAGACAGCCGGCAAGCCTCAAGCTCACGCCCGGCGAAGTGCTGGTCAACTGCCGCCACGCGCACTACATCGGTAAGTCGTCCTGTGTTCTTGAGTTACGCGACTTGCCCGCAATCGGCTATCTCGTTGCACTTGGCCGGCTGACGCGAACTGGATCTAGTTCTTGCTCTGATAGTGGTCGCAACACGAGGCGGTCTCGCTCAACTACCGCGATCTGCTCGTCGTCAACGGCGAGGCGACCTGGCGGCCGCCGCAGCCCGTCGTCCCGATCTCCGACCGCGGCCGGCCACGATGATGCGGAGCACGAGCCGCGTCACAGGTTCGCCGTCGAGTTCAAGGCTCACGTCGAGACAGGACTCATCTCCGCGTTCGACACCCCATCGAGATCCGTGAGTAGAGACGACCGTCTGGGACCATGTCGTTCGCCATAGGCGAGAATGTCCATAGATGGCGACCGTCGTCGTTCTCTCCGGCGGGCCTGACCGCCCTGTCGTCGACACGGTGCCGCCGGGCGCGACGGTGATCGCTGCTGACGGCGGCGCTGAGCTCGCGCGGCACCTCGGCCTCGAGGTCGACCTGGTGGTGGGGGATCTCGATTCCATCTCCGCTGCGACGCTGGCGGGAATCGCACAGGTCGAGCGGCACGAAGCGAAGAAGGACGCAACCGATCTCGAGCTGGCGCTTGCGGCTGCGCTTCAGCTTCACCCCGAGCGGATCCTCGTCGTCGGCAGCGCGACCGGGCGGCTCGACCATCTGTTCGGATCGCTGCTCATCCTCGCCGCCGAGGCATTCGCCGAAGTCCAGGTCGATGCGCAGATCGGTTCCGCCGCCATGCATGTCGTACGCGGCCGGCGCACGCTGCACGGCGAGCCGGGAGAGTTGATCTCGCTGTTCGCAGTCCATGCTCCAGCGACCGGCGTCGTCACGCATGGTCTCGCCTATCCGCTGCGTGACGAGACGCTCGAGCCCGGCTCGAGTCGCGGCGTCTCCAACGTCTTCGCCGTACCCGAGGCGCGAATCAGCCTCGAGCGCGGCGTGTTGCTCGCCGTGCGTCCTAGCGGCAGCGCGACGGCAGCAGACTGACGTCGACGACCGACGCGGCCGGAATGGTCGTCTTCAGCAGTCGCTGCGTGCGCATCCAGTCGCCGAAGCGCTGCCACGCGGGGAGGCTGAGGCAGCCGACGCCTTTCGGCCCTGTGAGCAGGCGTAGCGTTGCCGGCATCGCGCGCGCGAGGAATCTCGGGTCGAAAGCAGTCACCTTCTTCAGGATCGCGATCGCGCGCGCCGGGTGCTGGCGGGCGTTGTCGGTGCCGGCGAGGAACGCCGCTACGAATCGTCGCACCTCGGAGCGGTACGTCGGCTCGTTGTGCAGGCGGGTCTTGTTGGCGACGAGGACGAGCTCGTCGTAGGTGGGGACACCGGCGCGGTCGACGGGAATGATCGTGGGGTGGAGGCCGCGAAGCTGTAGCTGGATCCCTTCGACGTTGCGATAGACGCCGAGCACGACGTCGACGTGGTGGGCGAGCAGAGCCGGCAGCAGGTTGTAGCCGACGCTGACGACCTTGACGTCCTTGCGTGTGAGCCCGGCCGAGCGGAGCGCAGTATCGAGGGTGGCGTAGTCGGACGGCACGCCGGTGATGCCGATCGTGCGGCCTTTCAGATCGCGCAGCGACTTGATGTGCGGGTCGATCGCGATGAAGGAGTTGAGGGGCTGCGGGACGACGGCGGCGACGGCGACGACCGGCAGCTTCTTGGCGGCGGCGAAGAAGAGCTCCTGCTCATAGCTGACGGCAAGGTCGCTGCGGCCGACGCCGACGAGCTTGAGGGGCGCCGTCGGGTCGGACGGAGCGCGGATGGTGACGTTGAGGCCGGCGCGCGCGAAGATCCCGGTGTCACGTGCGTCGAAGATGCCGACGTGGTCCGGGTTCGGCGTCCAGTCGAGCGTCACTGTCACCATCTGCTGATTGCCGGCGAGAGCGACTGGGACGAGGACAACGAGCGCCGCGAGAGCGCCGACGGCTCTACGCATTACGCGCCTCCGGTTGCCAGGGGACGAGGACACGCTCGCCGAGACTGACCAGCGCATACAAACAGAGCGCCAGCGCGCTCAGGATGAGGACGGCGGCGAAGATGCGCGCCGTGTCGAGCGCGGGCTGCGCCTGCAGGATCACAAAGCCGAGGCCCGACGAGGAGCCGGCCCACTCGCCGAAGACGGCCCCGACCGCGGCGTAGGTAGCCGCGATGCGTGCGCCGGAGAACATCGCCGGCAGCGCGCCGGGTAGCTCGACGCGACGGAAGATGGCGAGCCTGTCGCCGTGCAGCGTCCGCATCATCTGAACGAGCTCCGGGTCTGCGGACCGAAGGCCGTCGACGGCATTGACGACGATCGGGAAGAAGCAGACGACGGCGACGACGACGAGCTTCGGCTCAATTCCGTAGCCGAGCAAGATGGCAAGGATCGGCGCCAGCAACACAGTCGGCACGGTCTGCGAGAGCACGAGGATCGGCAGCACCGCCCGGCGTAGCGCGGCCGAGAAGTGGAGCACGACGGCGATCGCGACTGCTACGGCGATGGCGAGCAAGTAGCCGAGCACGATCTCGCGCACGGTCACGAGCGTTGCTCGGCCCAGCAGACCGGAATCGTCCGCGAGGGAAGACGCGACGGCGGTCGGCGCAGGGAAGAGGTAATCCGGGACGTGCGCGGCACGCACGACAAGCTCCCAGACGCCGATCGCTGCGGCGAGGAGTGCGAGGGGCGGCCAGATCCGTCTCACCCGATCGCCTCCAGCGCCCGCTCGCGCAGCTCGACGAAAGCCGGGCTCGTCACGAGTTCGCGTCGCGGCGCGTCACGCGCGACGCCTACGTCCAGCTCCGCGGCCACGCGCCCGCCTGCCAGCACGAGCACGCGCTCACAGAGGACTAGCGCCTCCTCAACGTCATGTGTGACGAGCAACACCGTCCGTGGTTCCTTTGCCAGCGCGCTTCTCAACCACTCCTGCAGCTCCGCGCGCGTGATCGCGTCGAGTGCGCCGAACGGCTCGTCGAGCAGCAGCACAGGTTTGTCGGCGAGCAGCGTACGGAGGAAGGCAACGCGCTGGCGCATGCCGCCCGAGAGCTTGGCTGGACGAAGCTGCTCGGCCCCTGTCAGGCCGAGCCGCGCGAAGAGTGGCGCGGCGCGATCACGTGCCTCGCGCCGCGGGACTCCGACGTTTTCGAGCGCGAGCGCCGCGTTCTCGAGCGCAGTCCGCCAGGGAAGGAGACAGTCGCGCTGCGGCATCAGCGCGCAGCGCGCGAGCCGCCCGTCGGCCCGAGCGGCGCCGCCGACGGAGATCTCGCCGGCGTCAGGCTCGTCGAGGCCGGCCACGAGCGCGAGCAGCGTCGACTTCCCCGCACCGCTCCGTCCGACGATCCCAATGCGTTCCTGCGCCGGGACGACCACGTCGAGGCCGTCGAGTATGCGCTTCCCGCCGAATGTGCGGACAACGCCTTCGAGTTCGACGCCGGGCATGCTGTTGCCGAGTCCGGAGGCGTTCGCTACGAGCAACGATTCCGACATTCGCTCCCTTCGCCGGCATGATCCGGATCAGGTTCGACGGGTACGCGCTAGGAAGCGCTCTCTCAGCCCCTCAAGCTGGGGGCTCCCCGGTTAATTCAGTGAAGACTATCCGTTCACTACGCGCCTAGCACGCCGTCTGCCGTCCGGCAGAAGGCCGACGCTCAGGTCGGTGCCCGGCGCGTGAAACTCAAGCCTGGCTGGACTCGAAAGTACCAAGATACTGGCTTCGTTTGCGCGGCGTGAGGTGGAACATGCTGAATGCCTTCTCCGTTATCGGGTCACAAGAGCCGTGCGTTGACGTCGTGAATACGGATCCCCGGTTCGGGCCCGAGCAAGGTTTTGCCTATCCGAGCCCTGTCCTCGAGCGGGCGCTTCAGCAGGATCCGGGTTCTGACGCGGAGCTTCTCACAGGGGGTCGCCTCGGTTTCGATCGAGGAACGAACGCCCTCGCGCTCGCACTGTCACATGAGCATCGCCGGAATCTCGATGCCGTCTTGTGTGAGTTCGACGACACGACGCGTGAGCATGACTACGACGGCTATCGCGCGGTTCTTCTCGGCGAGGGGTTCCATCTCGAATTCTGCGCGCCGACTCATGCATGTCATCGCGAGGAGCGCCGGTTCCATCAAGACGGTCTGGAGGCATCCTTGCGGGTCGCGCAAGGCCAGGCACTCGATACGGTATCTGTCGAGCGCGCAGTCGTCCGGTACAACTGGGTTCCCACTGCCCGCGATCCTGGTTGGGGGATTCACGGAAGCGGATGGACGCGACTGTTAGACGACCCTGGAGTGCGACACCCGGTGTACGTGTGCAGTCTCGACTGCAGAGTTGCGTTTCGATTCAAGCTGGCGCGACTGCGCGCGTTGGGGCGCTTTCTATGGCCGTGGTACGACGACCCACCGGCGTGAGTCAGGCGATCGTCCATTGGTAACCTCGCTCCCTTAGGCCGCCTCTTTCCTTCCCCGTACCCTGGCAGCCGTGGTGAAGACCGTTGCCGCATCAATCGACGAGTGCGTCGAGGGGCTGCGGGAACTCCTGCGTGAGTTCCTGCTCGAGCACTCGGGCGGTCTGCACGACCTCAATCGCGACGACAGCGGGGTGTTCATTCTGGGGCCAAGCCGGGCCTGGGCCGACCTCGACCAGGACGGTCGCCGCCTGCAGTCACGACTGCTCGAAGAGAACAGACGCCTCGCGGCCCCTGATCCGCGCCCTGCTCAGCAACGCGCCGGAGGACGGCTCGAAGGAGCTTGAACAGGCTCAGCGGAAGTTGCAGGAGCTCATTGATCAGAGCCATCTGACCTGGGTGAAAACCACAGCCCACGCGTTCGCCGAGGCAGAGGAGGCGCCCTCCTTTGTCGAGGTCATGCGCGAGCACGTGCGTACGCCGGTGACCCTCGTCACCCGCGACATCAACTTGCAGAACAAAAGCGAGTACGCCGGCCTGCCCTTCGACGCCCGGCTGCGGTCGGCATGGCGCCCCGCTTCGGTCGTGTCACCGCAACTCGGCGCGACGTTGGCCGTGACGCTTATTCGATCGGCTAGGCCCCGCTAGCGTGGCCTTCCTGCGGCTGGCGTTTGCGGCGATCGTGCTCTGTGCAATCTGGCGTTCCCGATTGACCGGCGACCTGCGGCTGGCCGCCGCTTTCGGCACTGCGCTTGGGCTCATGAACCTGTCATTCTACGAGGCGATCGATCGGACCCCGCTCGGCGCTGCCGTCGCGGTCGAGTTCGCCGGCCCGCTCCTCGTGGCAGTAATAGGGTCGTGGCGACCGCTTGACTGGGTCTGGATCGCGCTCGCCGCAGCGGGCATCGTATTACTCGCCGAACCCGGCGCCCGAATCAGTGAACGCGGCTGGCATCGGTTTCGCGGTCACTGTGGCCGCGGCGGCGGCGCTGGCCGGCTGGCGCCTCCTCGCGCTGACGGAGCGGTTCAGCAACCGCGGCGGTTGGCTGTGACTGCGGGCGGCGCTGATCGCACTGCTGCTCAGTCTCGCTGGTCCCCCGCTCGGGTCACGGCGTCGGTGCCGGCTCGCCGATCGACTTGCCGCCATCTACTCGTAGTAGGTCTCAGCCGAGCACGTTCCAGAAGCTCGCGGTCAGCTGACGACCGGGTTTCGGTACTGGCGTCCGGCGCGGGCGCTTGTCGCCTTTTGGCGCCGTTATCGCTCGCTACGCGCGGACTCTAGGGCAGCGTGGGGCAGACATGGCGGAGATAGGGCGGAACGCCGTGCGCACCCGGAGAGTGGATCGACAAAGTGTCGTCGGCAGGAGGCCGGCATGATCGATCGCTACTTCAGTGCACTCGGAGAGGCGATGGCGCGCGAGTCGAGGCTGATGGCCGACGTCTACAGGCATCCCGGCAAGCTGGGCAAGAGCCGCGAGTCCCAGCTCGCTCGTTTCTTGGAGGCGTATCTAACCTTGCCGTTTCGGCGTCGGCAGTGGCTTCGCGTTGTTCGGCTCAGACCTATCGACCCGGCAGGACGTCGTCGTCTTCGACCAGCTCGACAACCCTGTTCTATTCCCGAAGACCACAGCACCATATTCCCGCCGAGTGCCTTGCACGCTCTAATCGAGGTCAAGTCACAGCTGGCCAAGCCTGCTCTAGCACAGACCGCGCGCAAGGCGTGCACGCAAGGGTCCGCGCCGTGATCGCCGCAGAGCCCGACGGTGACACATCAGCGGCGGTCATCGTCTGGGATGACTTGCTGCGTTGGGGAGTCGGCCGATCACCGCTCAACCGCGGGCGATGACTGGATGCAATCAATGTCTGTGATGCTTTTTGCAACGGAAGCTTCTGGCCTGCTCTCTGATCTGGCCAAGCGCTGTTTGAGGGGCTTTCCCACCACCCTGGCGATGCCTGCACAGACCTGTGGAGAAGTCGCCCTAGACAAAGATCGGAATCCGCGCTACAAATGTCGGCAAGGACTGGTGGCCTTGGCTCTCAGTCGCCGCAAGCGGAGGCCTTCGGGGGAGTCGCAAAGTCTCTCGGCGCGGTCCTTGGGGCGGTCCGCCTCTTGGACAGCGGGCCGCCTCTCCAATTTCCGCGCTGGTGGTGGAGTGGAACCGCAGCCAACGCTGAGTTCACATCAAGAGATCCGTGAGGAGAAGCCCGCCCACCGATCGCGCCCTCACGGGCATTGACGCGGGGCGATCATGCGGTTCCGGCCGTGTTCTGAGACGAACGCACGGACACGTCTGCGTCAGTCCGGCGTCCAGAGGACGGCTCGGTCGCCAGCGTTGGTGAAGCTGCGCCCCACGATCCAGCCGCTGTTGTTGATTCGGTAGGCGGCACTCGTCGGTGGCCCTTGTCCGCCGAGGGTAGGAAGCGCGGTGATGCGTCCGGTCTGCCACACGAATGGCACTTGCGGGCCCTTCTTCTTGAACAAGGCGGTTCCTACCACGAGGCCGTGGTCGTTCATCCCGAACGCGTCGGTATAGCGGCTGCCGATCTCGACCGCGTGCCCGTTCGCCCACAGGAAGGCATGGCTGTCGGGGCGGAAGGTGGAGACGAGGATCTGCCCGGCAGCGTTGATCGCGGTCGCCTGTTTCACCGTCGAGTCGAACGAGCCAAGGTCGCGCAACGTCCCGTCGCGCCACAGCACTGCATGGTCGGGGTCGTAGATCGAAGGGTTTGTTGAGCCGACGACCGTACCGTGAGCATCGATCGCGGCTGGCGTGCTGTCCTCGCCCGGAAGCGAGCCGAGGTCGGTCATCGTACCCTGCTCCCACAGGAACGCGTGCTGTGCGCCCGATGTGGTCAGGCTCGTGCCGATCACCTGCCCGGCGTCGTTGATCGCTACCGCCTCGCTCTGCGTGCCGCCGAGCGTGCCGAGATCGGTCATCGTCGCGTTCTCCCACAGGAACGCATGCTCTTGACCGCTTGCCGTGGTCGAGTTGCCAACGACCTGACCGTGGTTGTTCAGCGCTTCCGCGGCGCTGACCCGGCCGCCAAGGGTGCCAAGGTCGATGGGCCTGCCGTCGTGCCAGAGGATCGCGTGATGGTGCGTCTGGTGCGCATCGAGCCCCTCGCCGACGATGTCGCCATCGCCAGCGATCGCGTTCGCCTGCACAAAGCCACCGAAACCGACAAGCGGACGCATCCGGCCCTTGCTCCATACGAATGCCCGCTGCCCGACCCGCCCATTGCTGAAGCCGATCACGACCCCATGCGCATTGATCGCCATGGCCTCGCTGCCGATGTTGAACGGCGGTGGCAGCGTTCCGAGATCGTGGATCGTCCAGCCAGTCGTGCGAGGCGCCGCTGCCGCGCCCAGCGCGACCCACCCGTAGAGGAGAACCACGGCCGCGACCCCGAGCCTTCTCATTCTCATAGGCCGAAGCTAGCAGCGGATCTTCAACGCACTGTTAGCTCTCGCCTGTCGCGGAAGGTCGTCCGTTTGGCCTTTGCAAGGCGGAAATCACCAAACGCGCTGAGCAGGCACTTCATCCACAAACCCTCAAGTTGGTGGCGTCATGGGACAGCCCATTGTCACCAAGCACTGCTCAGTCACCAAACACTGCGCGCGCGCGAGGCCCGACGTATGCGTCGCCTCGGAGAATTCCCTGGACATCGAGCCGCGATGGGACGGCCGCCGTGCGGACCCTGTGAATGCGCGGCCTAATAACCCTCCGCCACGCGAGGCCGATCATGAGCACTCCGTCCTCTCGATCGCCGCCGCATCCGCTTGTGCCTGAGACCGGGTCTCAACCTCGCTGCGGCTAGCCAGAGCCTGCGACTTCACGGAGCAGTCGTCGTGCCAGGGTTGTTGCTCGAGCGGGGAGAGGCGCTCCGCTGTTGTCGAGCACGAGTCGGGCCAGTTCCTCCACCAGGTCTGGTTTGCCGGTCTCGAGCCAATGGACGGAGACTCCGAGCTTAAGGAGCGATCCTGCGCAGCGAGTGGACGCTCGCTCGCCGCTCGTTGCTCTCGAGCCGGCTGATGTAGGCGTAGCTAACGCCTTCGGTTGCGAGCGCGCGTTGACTCAAGCCGAGCTCTATGCGCCGCTGTACGAATTCGATCACCGACGCGCTGTAGGCGAGCGAGGTCCTCGTTCATGAGGCGGTGCCTCAGCTCGCGAATCTCATGCTGGAGCTCGACGATGAGGTCGTTCTTGAGCGGGCTTCTTTGGCATGAGCTGCGACGGGACGACACGCGTGATCGGTAGCCGACGAGTAGGCGTGCATGCTTCACCCTGGCATGGCCGCTCTCTTGCGGGTCGGCTCCGGGTTGATCGTGGCCGGTGCAGCATCCCAGTCACTGAGGGCTGATCGACGAAGACGTGTCCCGGGTCGCGGGATTGGTGGGGTGGCTGCGGGGTTGTTGCCGGCGCAGAACTCGCAGCCGAGATCATCATCAGCTCGCGCACCGCAGACGATGCAGGTCGTCCGTTCCAGGCGCGTGACGAGTGGCGACAGCCGCCGCGGCGCGATCGTCCTGCGGCCTCTTGTCTCACGATCCCGCACCCCCGAACCGCGCCAAGTTCTTCGCGGACCGCTTTGCGCGCGAAGCCGCACGTGCTACTGCGTCGTCGCCTCGCAATGGAAAGCACTGAAGACCCAAGCGTCGTCCGACCGATGGACCGAATGAGAAACGTGTCTCATCCGAGGCGGAACGGCGTGCGGGTGGGACGCTAATTGGGTGTCGTATTCGTTCGCGAACTTTCGTGTCGACGTGCTGGCGCGTCCGGCCGCTCAACGGCCGGCTCGTCGGGCCCGACGCTGTTTGGCCTGGCGTCCTCCTCCTCAACGTCCCTGACGGGCTGAGCGCGCAGGCCTTCGAGCTCGGGGACGCACGGGCGCGTGAGGAGCTTGGGGCAGCACATCCTTCCGGCGGTCATCCGCGAGAGCGAGGCGCGTCGCTTCTGCCGGGTGAGTTGCGGACGGCTGGTCTCACCGGAGGTGATTCAAGACGGGCTGGTGGGACGAGCTCCCGGAACCTACCCAGCACGCAGACACTCGCCACATTCGCTGAGCGTGCCCCGGTCGGCGCATCAATTCACCGGAGGACGTCGCTCAGGCGATCCTTGACCCTGGTCGAGAATTGCCTCATCACCGGTGTCGTCTTGCCCTGCGAGCGCGGCCTCCGGCTTACGTAGTCGTCGTGGGTCAGCGGACTTCTGGTTAGTCGCGCGCGGGCGTATTAGCAGATTAGGCCGGTGGGGGAGTGGGGAACCCGTTCCGCTGGGTGCCACGCCTCGGTGCGAGTGTCAGTTAGCGAGCCTGCGGGGCCGGAGAGCCTCGTCGAGCGAACGGTGGACAGGCGCCCTTGGCATCAAATGCCCGTTTGTACCCTACCCTACCCGAGCCGTGGGTGTGGCAGGACGGCGCGGCCGTTCTTGAAGACGCCCGTTACGCTTGTCGGGTCTGAGAAGGCCCGAGTGTTACTTGGGTCGACGTCTAGGATGATCGCGTCAAAGCGCTTGCCTGGGGCCACTTGACCGATCTCATCGGCCGCCTTGCCGCAAAGCTGCGCGCCGCCGGACGTCGCTGCTAGGAGTGCTTCTGGAGCGGGCACTCCTGCCTCGCACAGTGCCGTTACTTCTGCGGCGTTTGCGCCGTGGTGTCGTGGGATACACGCGTCGCTTCCCATCGCGATAGAGACGCCTGCTGCGCGGGCGATTTCAACAGCCTCTCCGAGCGCCCGGCCGACGCGTAAGGCCTTGCCTGCGAAAGCGTCTGATACGCCGCCTGCGCGTGCGCGCGCGACGTCGTCTTTCAGAACAGTGATCGTCGGTACCAGCCAGGTGCCCCTGCGTGCCATCTCTCGCGCTTGCTCTTCGGTGAGGAAGGTGCCGTGTTCGATCGAGGCGACCCCTGCTGCGATTGCGTCCGACAGGCCACTGCCGCCGTAGGCGTGGGCGGCCACTCGCAACCCGTGCCTGGAGGCCTCTTCGACAGCGACCGCAATCTCGTCGAACGTCAGCTCCGGTGCCTCAGGATCGTCGTATTCAGAGGCGATACCGCCCGTGGAGCAGAGCTTGATCCAGTTCGCTCGTGCTCGCGCGAGCACGCGCACGGCTCGTCGCATCTCGTCTGGCCCATCAACGAGGTGCGGAGGGCGTCCTAGGTAGTCTCCCATCGAGTAAGACGGGCGCTCGCGATCTTCGCCAAGGAGGTATCCATCTCCGTGGCCACCGGTCTTGGAGAGCATCGAGATTGCGATACGGAGGTCGGGACCTTCGATGAGGCGGGTCTCAATGCCGCGTTGTAGTCCAGCTTCGGCTCCGCCGAGGTCGCGCGCGAAGGTCACTCCGGCGTCGAGTGTCTTGCGCGCGGCAGCAGCGGCTCGCAGAGTCCAAAGGGCAACGGGTGTCCCGCCGGGTTCGGGGGTCTCGGAGTTGCCTGTGATGTGTAGATGACAGTCAACGAGACCAGGCATCAGGAACAATCCAGAGAAGTCGTGCGACGGCGCGTCGCCAGCTGCGACTGATTCGCCGACACTGTGGACGTAGCCGTTTTGCACCAGTACGTCGAGGGGCGGCCCGAACTCTCCCCTCTCATTCAGGACGTGAACGTTGCGCAGGCAAAAGGATATTGTCGGCTGGCTCACGGCGCCGGCGGTGCGGACCCTGATCCGCGGTCGTGGTTGGTGCGGTTCACGGACAGCCGCTCGACGCCTTGACCCGGCGCGTCCGACGGTCCTGCGGGTGAGATTTCAACGTTCAGTGGATAGTGGCACGCATAGGCGTGACGAGTGTCGCACGCGGACAGGAGAGGATCGTCGATGTCGCAGTGCCCTGACACGAAGCTCGGACAGCGCGGATGGAAGTTGCAGCCTGGGGGCGGCGATGTTGCTGAGGGGACTTCGCCTCGAATCGTTGAAGGCGGCGACCCGATACTCGAGGGGCTCAGTTGCGGTACGGACGTGAGCAGTGCTGCTGTGTAGGGGTGCTTCGGGTTGGTGTAAACGTCGTCTGTTTGACCGATCTCGACGAGCTTCCCTAGGTACATGACTCCGATCCGGTCGCTTACGTGACGGACGACGCTCAAGTCGTGCCCTATGAAGAGCATGGTCAGCCCGAGATCTCGCCGAATCTCATCGAGCAGGTTCAGGATTTGGCTTTGGATCGAAACGTCAAGCGCGGAGACGGGTTCGTCGGCGATCAAGACCTTCGGGTTCACGGCAAGGGCGCGGGCGATTCCAATCCGTTGACGTTCACCGCCGGAAAAGTCTGAGGGCAACCGGTTGTAGTGCTCCGGCTTGAGGCCGACCCGTTCCATGAGATCCTGAACGCGGAGACGGATCTTGGCGCGATTCCGTTCAAGGTCGTGGACACGCATTCCCTGACCGATGATTGCGCCGACGCTGCGGGCGGGGTTCAGTGACGAGTACGGGTCCTGGAAAACGAGCTGTATATCCCGCCGTACGGCACGTAAGGCAGCGCCGGAGAGAGACGTGATGTCCCGGCCGGCAAGGACGATTGAGCCGCCGGTTGGGTCGATCAGGCGTGTGATGAGTCTGGCGACTGTGGATTTTCCGCAGCCCGACTCTCCGACGATCCCCAGTGTCTCGCCGAAAGGCACTTCGAACGAGACTCCGTCAACCGCCCGTAGGGGTTCTCGAGCGTAGGGCGCCGAGAAGTATTTACGGAGGTCTCGGGTGGTGAGTGCGAAATCACCCACCAGACGTTGGCGTTTGGCGAGGCGGGCCTGGGTGATCGTGGTTACAGGAGTTGCGGACGCCTGGAGTGATTGAGCGTGTTGAGTCTGTATGTCGCGGGGCAACCAGCAGGCAACCTCGTGTGTTGAGCTGGCGTTTACCCGCTCAAGCGACGGTTCGTTCGTACGGTGAAATGGCTGAACGTAAGAGCAGCGGAGTGCGAAGGCGCAACCGGTGGGTCGATCAATGAGCGACGGCGGCAGGCCGGGAATCGAGAAGAGCTTCTCGGGCCGGGAGCGGTCTAGCCGTGGGATCGACTGCAGTAGACCAATCGTGTACGGATGGGCCGGCTCTGCAAGGAGAGAGTAGACGGATCCACGTTCGATCACGCGGCCCGCGTACATAACTGCCACCTCGTCGGCAAGCGCTGCAACGACGCCCAGGTCATGTGTCACCAGAATGATTGCTGTACCCAGGTCGGTTCTGAGTTGTCCGAGCAACTCGAGAATCTGCGCTTGCACCGTTACGTCCAGAGCAGTCGTCGGCTCATCGGCAATCAGAAGCTTTGGCTCATTTGCGATCGCCATCGCGATCATCACGCGCTGTCGCATCCCGCCGGAAAGTTCATGCGGATATGAGTTAAGACGCCCGCGGGCGTCACTGATGCCAACGCTCGTAAGAAGCCACTCGGCGCGATCGCGGGCCGCGGCCCGCGAAACTGCGTGATGCGCGCGCGTCGCTTCGACTAATTGATCTCCCACACGAAAGAGCGGATGGAGCGATGACAGGGGATCCTGAAAGATCATCGAAATCGCGCCGCCTCGCAGCCGGCGAAGTTCGGCCCGCGGCAGGGTGATGAGGTTCCTTCCCTCGAAGAGGATCTCTCCTTCGATCTCCGCACGCCGCGTCGGAATCAACCTGAGGATGGTCGACACGGAGGCGGATTTGCCGGAGCCGGACTCTCCTACGATGCCGATGACTTTGCCGCGGTCGAGTGCATGGGACACGCCGTCGACTGCGTGGACGACGCCATCGTCAGTGCGGAACCGCACGCGAAGATCGCGGACCTCAAGTAGCGGCACGGCGCGGCCTAACCCTCGTGTCGAGAACCCCGTATAGAAGGTCGGCTCCGAGGTTGAGAGCGATTATGAAGAACGCCCCCACGAGGACTGTCCCTTGGATCATGGGCAGGTCACCGACCTGAATCGATTCCCAGGCTAGTCGGCCAATCCCTGGGATGTTGAAGATAGTTTCGACCAGGATGACTCCCCCCAGGAGCCCGCCAAGGTCGAGTGCGGTGAGGGTGACGATTGGGGTCATTGCGGACCGATACGCGTGTCTTGCAACTACTCTGAACTCGCCGAGCCCTTTCGCGCGCGCTGTCCGGATGTAGTCATGTCCGAGAACCTCTAGAAGCGATGTTCGGATGACCCGGGCGTAGATCGCGACGTAAGTAGAGGCCAGGACAATCCAGGGGAGAACGAGTGAGCTTGCCCACACGGCGGGGTTGGAAGAGAACGGCGCATATGTCCCTGCGCCCGGAAACAGGTGCCAAAGCCCGATGTCTTGTGAGAAGAGGAGAAGACCCACGAGACCGAGCCAGTAGACGGGTGACGAGATGAAGAAGAGGGAGACGACAGTCAATAGACGATCCAAGAGCGAACCGGGGCGGAGGGCCATCAGGGTGCCTAAGACCGCGGCAAGGATTAGCCATAGGACGATGGCGCCGATTGCGAGCGACGCGGTAGCAGGAAGGCGGCTGAAGATTTGTGATCGGACCGAATAGTTGTCTTGGTAGCTGTAACCGAGATCGAAATGAAAGACCAATCGCCTCATGTAGCGGGCGTATTGAACGTAGATTGGTTTGTTAAGACCCAGGCCGGCGCGGATTTCTGCGACGAGCTGTGGTGTGGCCTGTCGGCCTGCGCGAAGGGTGGCAGGGTCAGTGCTGGGGAGGACCCAAAAGAGCACAAAGCTCATCGAGCTTACGAGGAGAGTCAGTACCAGTGCGCCAACGACGCGTCGGGCGACGTATGCGATCACTGGTTCTGTCCAACGGCATCGGTCAACGCGTCACCGAGAAGGTTGAACGCTAATGAGGTCACGATGAGAGCCATGCCTGGAAAGACAAGAAACCACCAGGCCGATTGGAACACTGGGATGGCCTCAGCGATCATTGCGCCCCACGAAGGATTGGGCGGCTGGATGCCTACGCCGAGAAACGACAGTGCGGCCTCAAAGAGGATGTTCGTGGGGACCATCAGTGTCGCGTAGACCGTCACCACACCGACGAGGTTCGGTAGCAGTTCAGTAAAGAGAATGGTTTTGTTGGTCGAACCGAGGCCTCGCGCAGCATCAACGAAGCCGTGGTGACGGAGAGAGAGCGTTTGGCCGCGGACAAGCCGGCCGAAGCGAGGCCACCCCGCAAAGGTAAGAACGAACACAACGGTTCCAAAGCCAGGCTTGACCAGACCCGCGGCGCAGCCTTTCCCAGTCGAGCACGCGGATGCCATCCCGAGGGCGAGAAGCATTACGGGAAACGCGAGAACGACGTCCATCGTTCGTGACAGCAGGGAGTCAACGACACCCTCGAAGAAGCCTGCGCATAAGCCGACGAGCGTCCCGAGCACCGCAGCCAATCCGGTTGCGATAAAGGCGACCGAGAGAGAGATGCGCGCTCCATACACAACTCTGGAAAACACGTCGCGGCCGAGTTCGTCAACGCCAAGCAGGTGCGATGACGACGGGCCGCTAGGCAGTCCGATGTCACTGAGCGTGGCCGAGTTCTGCACGTTAGGTCCGGGCGCGCCTACAAGGTCTACAAGCAAGGGGGCCGTCAACGCTACAACCGTGACGAGGAGTACCGCGACGAGCGCGACGATCGCAACCCGGTCGCGGCGAAGGCGGCGCCAAACGAGAGCGGCGGGAGAGAGTGCGGACGTCAGGCTGGGCGACGCTGTGAACGCATCGCCCAGTCCAACGTCATCCTCGTTTACTCCCAGCACCGGTAGCGCTTGAGCTTGGAAACCGGGCTACCCTACCGATGTGGCCGTGAGATCCGCCGTACCAAATAGTCCGCCGACGACTGCGTGGACGTCGGAAGAGTGCAGAGTCACGTGTGCCGACCATAGCCATGGGATCGCCGCCGCTTGACCCATGATGTCACGGTCGATCAGCCCATAGAGCTGTGCACTCTTCTTCGTATTGGACGTGACGCTCGCGACGTCGAAGAGATGGTTGATCGTCGGATCGTTGAGAAGCGAGTAGTTTGAGTTACCAGTCGGAACGATTGCCTTTCCATCAAACGGAGAGTAGAGTTGCTGGTACGCGTCAACGCCGGCCCAGTCGCCCGCGCAGAGTGCGACCTTCTGGCTGACGACGTTGCAGTACTTGTCGTACATGGCGTTGCGGTCGACGATCTTGAGGTTGACCTTGAGGCCCAGCAGGCCCAACTGGGCTTTGATTACTTGCGCCTCTTGTGTCTCGGGCGCATTGCTTGCGCCGTACATCAGCAGCGTATGAGAGCCCGTGTACTTCCCGCTGGGATAGCCGGCCTTTTTCATGTACGTCCGCGCCAACGCGAGATTGCCATTCGGGGAGCTGAGATAGTCAAAGCGCGGTCCTCGAACCCCACCTGCCTGAGCGAATCCGGCGATCTCCGGCGGGATCAGATGACTCGCGATCTGTCCGGCGAACCGCCCACCGGCGACCTTCCACATCGCTGCGCGGTCGAACCCAGCAAGAATCGCCTTCCGCACATTGAGATTGTTGAGCGGAGGGACCTTCGTATTGAGCGAGACGTACCAGACCTTGGTGGTGGGCGCGATCGAGATGTCGCGTCCATTGTTAGACGTAGCGGCCGCTTCTGAGACGGCTGCCGGGGGTTCGAAATTCCCGGTGATCATGCCGCTGCCTTGGGTGACCCGCTGGCTTGCGACTGTCGCATCCGAGTTGCCGAGACTTTCGACAATGCGGTCTACACAGGCAGGGCGAGAGTCGGAAGATGCATTCCAATTTGGATTCCGGACAAGGGTGATCTGGCGACCCGGATCGTATCCGGTGAGCTTGCCTGAGCTGTCGTTCTGAATCATGTATGGACCAGTCGCGGCTTGGTGCTGTCCGTAGGTCGATGGGTCCTGCTTGTCGAATTGGGCGGCATAGTCGGCAGGCACCGGCGAGGCGAGAGGGTTGAGGAGGTTGTCGAGGAACGCCGTGGGCGTAGGCGTGGTGAGATGAAACACGACTGTCGTTGTGTTGGGTGTGACAATGCCTGCGATGTGACTCGCCGTTCCATCGGTAAACGCCTTCACTCCGACGAGGTTGTAAGAGAGAGAGGCGTAAGGGTTCGCCACGTTCTTTGAGAAGCCTCGTTCAAGGCCGTATTGAACATCGGCTGATGTCACGGCCCGATTGACCGGCGGCGAGAACATCACGTTAGGCTTGAGATGCACAGTGATGGTCTTGCCGCCATCGGAGATCGCTGGCGGCCCGCTGGCGATATCGGGAATGAGCCGGGCCGGATCACTTGGGTCGGAGCGGTACAACTGACGCTGGGTGACATAGGTGACGTAGGTCCACGAGAAGATGTCCCAGCTGATCCCAGGGTCGATGTTGTCGACGTCATTGTTGCTCAGAACGGTCAGCGTCCCACCTCGGTGCGAACAGGTCGCGCTTGCGTGAGCTAGGGCAGCATCGGCCGAGCGCAGAGCGGGCGAACTGCTAGCCGTCAGCGACGCCGCCGCTGCAGTCCCGACGGCCAAGAGAACCAGCGGCCACCGCATCGAATAGACCTCCTTCGGGAGACAATCTCTGGGGACGTGACCGTACCGAGTGGCTGAGTAGGTCGTACAGGGACCGCTTCGAGTCTTCTTAACCTCGATATAGGCAATCGCTTAACGATGCGTTAGCAACGGTTGCGCGCTTGACCAGGTAGTCGCCACTCGGGCGAGCGTCACGATCTTCTTGCGGACTGGGCCCGCATTGGCTGAGCCGACATCGACGGGGATGGATACTGCAAAGCGACGCTGGGAGCTCCCGGGCTGGCAGTTAGCAATACTGACAGCCCGCTTTAGCCTTCTCGACTGTCGCGCCGTTGACGATTCGTATGCCTCACGGTGACGATCTCCCGCGTAAGCGGCCGAAGCCGGACGTGCCGGCGCCGCCTCGCGTGCCCAAGGAGATGCGATGTCTAACGAAGCGAGTCCCAAGCGCTCAAACGAGCTTGCTCTACCTGCCTCTCCGTTCAGTCGTCACACCGGGCCGGAGCACGCAAATCGGAGCCGCTGCGCCCACGTCTCCGTGATTCGATCCGTCGCCGTTCTGCGCGCCGCAGTATGTAGTCGACGTGTGCGAGCCGTGGGTCTACCTTTGGTAGCGCTCGTCGCAGGATTGGCCTGCTCTTCAAACGCGCTCGCCGCACCAACCACGACAACGCGTCCCCCAGAACGGTCGGCGGCGATTGCGCCTCCACCGATTGCGCCTCCACCCTCAATCGCGAAGGCGAAGCAACTTGTGGTCTGCTCGGATGAGGTGGAACCACCGTTTGCGTACCGGCAGGGCTCCAAGCTCACGGGGTCGGAGGTTGACATCATGAACGCAGTCGGGCGCCTGTTCGGGGTTAAGACCGTCTATTCGCAGATCGGCTTTGACGGCTTGTTCGCGGCCCTCGATGCGGGTAAGTGCAATGCCGCGATCGATGAGGTGAGTGACACGGTCTCTCGAGAGCAATCCATCGCCGATGTGGATTACATGTCAGTCGGCCAGACTTTCATGGTCAAGCACGGCAATCCTCTCGGCCTCAAGAGCTTTGCCGATCTGTGCGGTCACTCGGTTGGTGCCGTTCTCGCTTCAGTCGATCTCACCTACCTTCAGACCCTCTCGAAAGCCTGCCGGTCTCGCGGCAAGAGTGGGATTGACATCCGCGGGTTCAACGACGATCCGACTGGCACGGTAGCGCTCACAACGGGGAAGATCGATGCCTTCGAAGAAGACACTCCGATTCTCGAGGGGCTGATCGCAAGGGCCGGCGGAGGGGTCCAGCTTTCGCCGCAACGTCAGACTCAGCGCATACCATGCGGGATTGCGATTGCCAAGTCGGATGGCCCTTTGCAGGGCGTCGTTAAGAGTGCGCTGAATGAGCTCTACGCGAATGGCTCGATGCAGTCCATTCTCGCGAGGTACCACGAGAGCGCCGTCGCACTGTCCGGTCGCGCACCTGTGAAGGTCGACGCCGCGAAATGAGCGCGGACCGCAAGGAGCGGGGGTGAGCAACTGGCAAATCTTTCTAAGTCGCCTGGATTCGCCGGATTCCATGTTTTGGCGCGCCTTCGAGGCGACGATCTTGATCGCGATATTCGCCCAACTCCTCGCAGTACTGCTTGGGCTCGCGTCGGCACTGGCGGGCCGCTCACGCGTATGGTCGCTGCGGGCACTGTCGCAGTCGTATGTGCTCGTCATACGCGGCACTCCGGTGATCGTCCAAATCTTCTTCATTTACTTTGGTGCCGCGCTCTTCTTGGGATTTGATCCCTTCCCGCAGAGCGACAGCCTGATCCTCTTTTCGGTCAATGGGTCTGCAGTTGCCGGCATTGTCGCCCTAGGTATCAACGACGGCGCCTACATGAGCGAGATCATTCGATCTGGCGTCAACGCAATAGAGCGAGGGCAGATCGAGGCTGCCACCTCGCTCGGCATGACGCATAGCCTAACCATGCGTCGAATCGTCCTGCCCCAGGCAGCGCGAGTGATCATCCCGCCGCTCGGGAACGAGTTCAACGGGATGATTAAGAACACATCACTACTAGCGTTTATCGGCGTCTACGAGATGTTCTTTGACGCGGAGACGCACTACTCGCAGACGTTCAAACCCGTCCCGTACTTTCTGGCGGTTGCCGTGTGGTATCTACTCCTCACAACGATCTGGACGTTCATCCAAGGCTACATCGAGTCCAGCCTCGACATCGATTACAGGGTAGTCCAGCGATCTCACCCGTTCTTGCACCGACTTACGTACGCCTTTACCCATCAGCCTCGCTGATGCTGATACGAGCACACGGTCGACCTCAGCAAGGACAAGGAGCCCACGTACTCCGGGCGGGGGGGTCAAGCGAAACGGAGCAGGGCGAGTCTGACGCGCCGGTTCTGCGCGCCGCGGATCTGGTCAAGAGCTACGGTGAGAACGTCGTCCTGCGCGGAGTGTCGCTTTCACTGCAGCGCGGCAAAGTCACGTGTGTGATCGGACCCTCCGGCTCCGGCAAGACCACGCTCCTGCGCTGTATCAACGTCCTCGAAAACATCGACAGCGGCACGATTGAGATCAACGGGGACGTGATCGGTTACCGGAGGGATGCCGCAGGAGCCCTGCAGCCGTTGCCACCACGTCAGGTAGCGAGACAACGTCAGCAGATCGGTCTGGTCTTCCAACGCTTCAACCTGTGGCCGCACATGACCGCACTCCAGAACGTCTGTGAAGCTCCAGTCCACGTTCTTGGTATGCGGCGCGACCAGGCTGAAGGAGAGGCATATGATCTCCTGGCCGAGGTCGGACTCAGCGAGAAGAGCAATGCATATCCGTCACAGCTCTCCGGCGGGCAACAACAGAGAGTTGCTATCGCGCGCGCGCTGGCGATGAAGCCGGCCCTCATGCTGTTCGACGAAGCAACGAGCGCGCTCGACCCGGAGAATGTCGGCGAGGTCTTGGCTGTGATGCGCAGCCTTGCCGAGTCAGGCATGACGATGCTCGTTGTCACCCATGAGATGGAGTTCGCCCGGCATGCAGCACACCACGTCGTGATGATGGACAAAGGATCGATTATTGAGGAAGGCGAGGCTGCCGCCTTCTTCGCATCGCCCACCTCAGCGCGTACTCGAGAGTTCCTGTCCGGCATGCTCCGGAACGCTCGCTGAAGAAGGCTCGATAACTCGGGCCGGTCGGCATGGACCTCAGAAGAAGGTGTGTAAAGCGCCCGTCACCTGATAGGTCTCGTCGACGACCGGGATGACGCGCCACTTGTCAAGGGTGGTGCAGGGGTGGGAGATCGTGCTGCAGACGAAGTCGCCAACTTCGAGCCGTTCCTGTGGGGCCACTTGGATGTGGGCATGTTGATCACTGAGGGCGACAACTCGGCCGTCGAGCTCGCGTGTTTCGGTGTCACCACAGGTGAACGCTTTTCGAGGAGTCGGGTAGCCCCGATCAAAGCCAGAGTCCCGTTTGCCCATGCCGGCGATAACGAGCGTCGGCTCGGGTCGCGAAAGAACGACCGACCACAGCTCAAGAGCGTTATGTAGTCGCTCTTCGCCGGTGGCGCGTCCATCCAGAGGCGATGTGCGTGCGTACTCACCGTCGTCGTGTGTGACATAGCAGCCGCTACGAAGAATGAGACGCCGATGCCGAAGCCGGTGGACAACGAGATCGAAATACGCGCTCCCACCGACCGAGATGAACGGGGCCACGCTTTCAACGAATAGGCCTTCGCCTTCGAGCAACGAGTACGCACTATCGATCTCGTTGAGGAACCTGACTACTTGAGCGATGTCATCGGTGAGTCCCTCGAAGCCTTCGATGCCATGGAGCGCGAGGTGGCTGCTTGCCGCGACATCAGCTGCGACCGCTCGCGCCTGATCTGCGGTGCGACAGCCGCACCGCGTGTGCTCCATTCCGATCTCAACCAATACCGAGAGCGGCCGCTCAACGCCCAAGCGTCTGAGCTCGCGGTCGAGGAGTTGCACACCGGCACGCGAATCGACGAGACACCAGAACTCGAAATCTGGATCAGCATTTAGTTCAGCCGTGATCCATGCGATCGCGCCGGACTCAACCAGCTGGTTGGCATAGATGATCCGCTGTACTCTCAGGCGTCGGCAGATGCGAAGCTGCGCCGGGGTGGCCACGGTTAACCCCCATGCGCCTGCGTCGAGCTGTTTCGCGAACAATTGAGGAGCCATGGTCGTCTTTGCGTGCGGCGCAAGTCGCACATTGGCGTCGTTGCAATAGCTCTGTATTAGCGCGACGTTGTGGTCGAGAGCGCGCTCACGGAGGATTAGCGCAGGTAAGGGCAGATCCCCGTTAAGCAGACGCCAACCTGAGCCGGCGACCTCGGAGGCGGGGAGTCCCTCCGCTGCGGGCGGCCAACCCTTTGCGCCGTGCGGGATGGGAGATCGCGCGATCGCTGCAGCAGCGGCAACGTCGTAACGGACGGACAGGGAGGCGCCCTTAGAGTGCGGCGACATCGTGATCTGGCGGACGAGTGGCAATCGGAAAGCAGGCGCTACCGGCGAAAGCCGGCACTGCCAAACTCACCGGCGCCGAGACAGCGCTGTAGGCCGCACGCGTCCAGGCGTCTCTTCTCGATTGGCCGCGCGAAACTGCTGAGAGACGTCGCGCATGATGTTGCTCATCTCTGCAATCAGTAACGACGCGTCGCTTCCACTTCGATAGACGCAAAAGACTCGTCGACCGGGGGCGGTTCCATCGAGCGGGAGAGCGACCACGCCGTGGGCTAGCGTTCCAAGCGACAGACCTGGCAGGAACCCCACACCGACCCCGACGGCGACGAGGCCCTGAACAACGTCGTAGTCGCCAGCTTCAAAAGCAACGTTGGGATCAAACCCGGCGTGATTGCAAGCTCGGACGGTGAAGGGATAGGTCGACGAATTGCGAAGCTCAGTGATCCACGGATCGCTCGCCAGCTGCTCGAGCACGAGGCTGCGCTGGGCGGCGAGGGGATGGGCGGCCGGTAGCGCTACATGCATCGGGTCGTTAAAGAGCAGCACCCGGTCGAGGCCGTCCATAGGGAGGGGCGCCACGAAGTCGTATTCCAGGCTCAGTGCGACGTCCAGCTCTCCTCGCCGGAGTTTCGGTAGGCACTCCTCCGGATCTCCTTCCGCAAGGGCTAGGGAGACATCGGGGAAGCGAGTTCTGAACGCCTGAATGATGTGCGGGACGATCGTCGCCGATGCGGTCAGGAAGGCGCCTATACGCATTTGCCGTTCGTCTATGCCCGAGCTCGCCTGAAGTTTCTGCTCGAGCGTGTCGAGTCGTGCCATGACGACCTCGGCTTCTTCCACCAAGAGGCGTCCTGCCGCCGTGAGTTCTAGTTTTCGCCCGTTTCGCTTAAGTACGGCAAGGCCGATCTCGCGCTCGAGGAGCGCGATCTGCTGTGAAATTGCCGAGGGCGTGTAGGAGAGGGCGCGAGCAGCCCTCGACATCGACCCCTGGACAAACACTTCCCGAAGGATCCGCATCCGCCGGACATCGATCACCGGGTCGATTATAGGGCAGCAATCTCTCAGATTGCGACCCGCCTCGGCACTAAAAGTTCCTGAACCGCACCTTAAGCGATCGTGGAGAATGCGACACGTTGGGCCGAATAGGTTGTGGCAATGCCCTCTCTGGCCCAGCGCACGTCACGTGGAGCCGTTTTTGCGCTGACAAGGACCGGAGCGGTTCAGCGGTTTGTCCGGAGACACGGCATGGGACTCGGTGCGGCCCGCTTCGTAGCCGGTCCGACCGTTGAGGAGGGGCTAGCCATGCTCCGGCAGCTTGAGAACGAAGGCTATCGCACATATGCGATCGAGCTGGGCGAGGACGTTGTAACCCGCGAAGACGTTCAACGCACCGTTGACGACTACGCCCAATTGCTGGGGCTCCTTCATCGTGAGGGGCTGAGGTCGACGATCTCGATCAAGCTGAGCAATCTCGGACTTGCATTCAGCGAGGATCTCGCATACTCGAGTGCACGGCACGTCCTCGCAGCGGCGGATGCGGTAGGCAAGTTCGTTCGCATCGACATGGAGGGCTCGTCACTTGTTGACCCGACCTTGTCGATCTACCGTCGCCTCCGGAGCGAAGGAATCGCCAACGTCGGCGTTGTGATTCAGGCGTATCTCCACCGCGCCCAAGATGATCTTCGCTCCTTACTTCCACTCGAGCCAAACGTGAGGCTGGTGAAAGGTGCCTATCTGGAGCCCGCGACGATCGCGCATCCGCGGAAGCGTAACGTGGACGCAAACTATCGCGCTCTCATCGACATCGCTCTCGACGAAGCCAGCTTCACGGCAGTCGCAACTCACGACGAGAAGCTCATCGAGTATGCGAAGCACCGCGCCGCCTCTTATGGCCGAGACGCCGGCAGCGAATTCGAATACCAGATGTTGCTCGGAGTTCGACCAGCCTTACAAAAGTCGCTGGTAGAGGACGGCTATCCGTTGCGGATCTGTGTTCCGTTCGGCGCTGAATGGTTTACCTACCTCGTCCGTCGCCTCGCCGAACGGCCGGCAAACCTTCTTTTTGGGCTGCAGAGCGTAGTCCGCCGGTAGCTAGGAGCGGGGGATGTCGCGGATCGTTGTCGCCGGCGCGGGAATGGTCGGATCGGCGGTCGCGATGCGGCTGGCATCGGCCGGTAGACAAGTCGTTCTTGTTGATCAGCGAGCGGTTGCAAGCGGAGCGAGCGGCATGGCCATGGGCGCGGTACGTCAGTCGCTGGCGAACGAGGTCGAGATCGCCATGGCGCGCGCAACCATCAACTGGCTGCGTGAGCACTCACAGTTCCAGTCGGTTGGCTACTTGGCCTTGGCAACGACTATTGAGTCGGAGATCGAGCTATCGCGGCGGTTTTCGTTCCTGCGCCGAGCGGGAATTCGGGTCGAGCGTCCACGTCCTGATTGGGTCCGCTCGTTCCTACCGAGTATCGGCCTCGACGATGTCGCCGCGATGCTCTTTACGCCTGAGGACGGTATCACCGACTCGACACACGCCACCCGAACCGCTGCGGCGTTGGCGGTCGAAGCCGGTGCGGAATTGATCGAGGGAACTGACGTATCGGAGCTGATCGAGAATGACGACATCATCGTCATCGCATGCGGTGCTGACTCGGCTAGAGTCGCTGCGCGTTTCAACATCACGGTCCCGCTTGAATGTGTGACGCTGCAGCTCGTGGAAACCGAACCAGTGGTAGTTCCCGGGGATCTTCCCGTGATCGTCGACATCGGGTCGGGCCTGCACTTTCGACAGCGAGACGGCCGCCTTGTGGCTGGCGGCAGCCTGCAAGGGGCTCCCATACACAAAGAGCCGTCGGTGGATCCCCGGATCGTTGTGTCCTTGACGGATGCATTAACACGCAGACTTCACATTGGGGTCTCGGTATCCAGAAGTTGGGCAGGATCGATCGACAGGACTCCAGACGGACGCGCGCTTCTTGGACAGATCGCCGAGCGGGTGTATCTCGCTTGCGGCTTCTCGGGCCGCGGTTTCCTGCTGTCGGTCGGTGCAGCGCAGCTCGTGGCCGGCGAAATTCTGGGGTGGGGGAGGGTCGGCCCTGATTACCACGCGGCCCGATTCGCGTCGAAGCTGGCTGTCCCCGTAGACGTTAAGTGAGCTGAGGTGCGGCTCGAACGCACTCTCGAACCGCATCTTGGAATACGAGTAGCTCCTCGCTCGTGTTGAAGTAGTGAACGGACGCTCGGACCACCTCGGTCAGTTTGCGCGACTCCATGTCAAGGCGGGTCGAGCGCGTCTCGGACGTCCAGATGTTGATGCCGCGCACGCGCATGAGCTGTTTGAGATCGCGGGGCAGAACGGGACTGGTGAAGCTGACAATGCCGCAGCGCACCGGCCCGGGATCGACGACCGCCACTCCATCGACCTCGGCCAGCAGCTCGCGCAGTTGGTTAGCAAGCGCCTGGACTCTCTCCCAGATTGCGTCGATGCCAAACCCTTGTAGGTGTACGACTGCGCTTCCGAGACCAAGCTTTAGCGCTGGGCTGGACTCCCAGCTCTCGAAACGTCGTGCGTCGTCGCGAATCTCGAAGGTTGTGCGGGTTGTCCACTTCGCTGAGTACAAGTCGAGGATGACGGGCGTCAGCTCCGTTGCAAGCGCTTGCCTGATGTAAAGCAATCCGGTACCTCTCGGGCCTCGGAGGTACTTTCGGCCGGTGGTGGAGAGTATGTCGCAGCCGATGCGATTCACATCGACCGGTAGCTGCCCGACCGATTGACAGGCGTCCAGCAGATAGAGGATGCCGTGGCGGCGCGCCACTTCACCGACCGCTTCGGCAGGGTTGACCAGGCCGCTGTTTGTAGGTACGTGTGTTATCGCGATCAGCTTCACACGCGGGTCGAGCATCGCTTCGAGCTCGTCGACCGCGAGCTGGCCCGTGGCGTCGTTCGGGATAACGTCAACTGTTGCACCAGTGTCGTGACACCGCTGGAGAAATGAGATGTAGTTGCTCGCGTACTCCGCAACAGACGTAAGGATCCGGTCGCCCGGCCCGAGGGGAAGCGAATAGAACGCAAGGTCCCACGCGCGCGTAGCGCTGTCGAGAACCGCTATCTCGGATGCGCGGCAGTTGAGTAGATCTGCGAGCAGCTGATAGCAGTCCTCGATCCGACCCGCGTTTTGCTCCGCAGCCTCATAGCCTCCAATTTGGCTCTCAAGCGCGACGTGATCGGTGATGGCGGCGAGGACAGGTCTCGGCATCAGCGACGCACCGGCGTTGTTCAAGTGGATGACGCTCTGACATCCAGGCGTGTCCCGGCGAGCGCGCTCAACGTCAAGCACGGCGGAACTCATGCGTCGACAAGGAAGAGATCGCGGTCCGCCTTGCCGAGATACTCAAAGCCGCTTGCTGTTACAAGGACGGCGTCTTCAATCTGTAGGCCGGCGCGCCCAACTTCGTACAGGGGCGTTTCGATGCAAAGAGTCATTCCTTCCTCCAGAGAGTCCGTATCGCTGGGGGCGAGCAGTGGCGGCTCATAGATCTCCAACCCGATCCCGTGACCGCAATGGCTTCTGTCGTAGTCATTCAATCCTGATCGGCGCGTGACAGCGACCGCCGTCTCAAAGAGCGCAGCCGCATGAACGCCAGGTCGCACTTCACCCAGCGCAGCCTGCTGGCCGGCGAGGAGAGCCCGGTAGGAGTCGACACTCCAGGTCTCCGCCGTCCCGAACGCGACGGTGCGGGCAATGTCGGCGTGATAGCCGCAGGACTCGCAGCCGATGTCGAACCTAACGATGTCGCCTCGTCTGAGTTGTCGCGACGACGGCCAGGTGTCGACGAGCGCACCGTTGGCTCCAAATCCAACCGAGCCAAGTCGCGGACGAGCGCCGGCGTCGATCATCCGCTGCTGGATTACGGTCATGATCTTCTGCTCGGTGATGCCCGTTCGAAGGGCTGAGATCCCCTGGAGCAAGGCGTCCTCTGCGATCAAGTTGACTCGGCGGAGGAGTGCGACCTCGTCCCGATCCTTGTTTCGCCGCGCGAGATAGAAGGCGCCGCCGGCGGATATGAGATTGCGAGGACGAATATCCTCGGTGAGATCTGCGACGGTCTGCCACGGTGCTCGGTTGTCGAGCGCGATGACTTGCCCCGCTCCTGACTCCTCAAGGGCTTCTTTCAACGCTGATCCAACCGTTCGCGCTTCTCGCCTGAGGTGCCCGCTCTCCCCGCTATAGACAAACCGGCCGTAGGTGTGGATTGCCGATTCGTCCCAAGCCTCAACGAGCCACGCCAGATCGGCATTAGCCGCAACGAGCCGCACGAGTTCGTCAGGCCCGGCGACCGCGAACAGGGGCGTGTTGCCATAATGGATATGGCCGGGAGCGGCGAGCCCCGTGAGCCAGCGGACGTTGGCGGGATGCGTCGCGACGATTGCCCCGGCGCCGTCGAGCTGGCCGAGGAGCTTCTTTGCCCGACCGGTAGCTCGTTCCCGATTGAGCGGCTGCATCTCGTTGAGCGTCGTGGCTTCGGCCGGACGCTCAACGTCGGACTCGACGCTCCCGTTCGTTTCCGTTTGGCTCACTGATGGAGAAGCGACTCTTCGTCGCCGACGCGTGGGAAGCGATCAGGCGGGAAGAGGTCGACCTGAGGAGAACGCTGCTGAACGCCCATCCCACCGTCAACCGGAACCACAGCGCCGGTGATGTACCCCGCGTCGTCGCTTGCTAGGAACGCATAGACGGCTGAAAGGTCGTCGGGTGAGCCGACCCGGCCGAGTGGGATCGTCTCGCCGCGACGACGGAGGACTTCTTCGTCTACCGATCCCTCGGGCGCGACGTTGATTGAACCAGGTGCGACCGCGTTCACCCTTATGCTGTACGGCGCGAGCTCCAGAGCGAGGGCCCGAGTCAGCGCCTCGATCGCGCCTTTCGTGGCGTCATAGGGTGCTTCGCCACGATGGGCTTTGGTGGCACCTCCAGACGAAGTTGAAATGATCGCGCCGCGGCCAGCGTGTGCCATCATCTGGGCGGCTGCGCTTGAGCAGAGAAACATGCTTTGAAGGTTGTTCGTGATGAGTCGGTTCCACCATTCCAGATCAACCTCGAGGAAATGCTTAACCTGGCCGATGAGCCCGGCATTGTTAACCAAGATCGAAACCGGCCCGTACGCCTTATGAGCGGTCTGAAAGAGACTGGCGACTGCAGCAGGATCCGATACGTCGGCGCCAACTCCGATCGCTGATCCACCCCGACCTTCGATGATCGCGGCTGTCTCCTCGGCTCCTTCGAAGCGGAGGTCGTCGACGACTACGTTCGCACCTTCGTCGGCGAGGCGGACGGCGACTGCGCGCCCAATTCCGCGGCCAGCGCCTGTTACAACCGCAACTCTTCCGATCAGCCTCTTAGGAATCGCCTCGGCAGGCATTTCATCTCCTTGTCCGACATTGCTTAAGACGGGTCCACGCCTGGACCTTCTCGCAAGCTGATGGTCGCGGGAGTTCAGCAGTGACCGCAACGCCCTCTGGGTCGAGTAGCTAACTGGACTCGTCAGAACTTCTAAATACCCGTTGCCGGCAGGGACGCGGTAGCGCTTCGCTCAATCGCTCGAGTAGGCATGGGGGTAGTGAGCGCGGGCGTGCGACTCTGAGATGTAGCCCTCGCGCACGTCATTGAGTACCGCTTCGGGGAGACGCTCTTCGGCCGGACCGTAGCCGCCGCCGCCGCCGGTACGAAGCTGCACGACTGCATCCTGGGGGACGTGTAGCGCGGTGATCTTCGCCATCTGCACGGAGGATCCGTCTGTCCGCTCGAGCACGCACTCGTTTGACGCTGCCTCACCACCACCGGCTAGTCCCCACGGCCGTGTCTTTGTCCGCTCAATGGAGGCAGTGACATGGCAGTCGTCGAGGGCGCGGAACCAGAGCTCCAAGCCGAGCCCTCCGCGATACTTGCCCGGCCCGCAGGAGTCCTGACATAGCTCCAGTTTCTCGACGAGCATCGGGTTGCGAGCCTCCCATACCTCGGCCGGCGCGAACCGTGTTGCAGCCTCGGAAATGTGGATCAAGCTGGACGCCCCGTCCCCGCGAGCGTGCGCGCCTTGTCCAACCGGGTGTGGTGCACCGTCGACCCACATCTCACCCGTCTCACGTCTTCTGCCCCACCATGAGAAGGCGACTACGTCGCCACCGCTTGCCGCAGGAACCCTCTCAGGTATCGCGACGCTAAGGGCGCGGTAGATGACCTCGATCGCCTGCACGATCGGCCATGCGTACAAGAAACACGGGGAGGGTGGTTGGGGATCGAACAGCGAGCCCGGCCTCGTCTCGACCCGCAACGCGCGGAAATGTCCCTCGTTCGGCGGCTCTTGCCCGCCTGCGAGTGCTGCGAGGGCGATGCGTGTCCCCGAGACGGTCGAGGCGATCGGGCAGTTGATCGGGCCCTGCTGCGCGTCCGGCGCCGCCGTGTAATCGACGGTCACGTCGGAGCCCGCGACGGTTACGACGACGTCGAATGGAATCGGCTCCGACGTGATCCCGTCATCGTCCATCCATCCGCGTGCCTCATAGCGGCCGTCGGGGATCTCGCGAAGGTAACTCCGGACAGTCGCCTCTCCGTGGTCGAACATCCGCTCGACAGCCGCCCAAAACACAGGTTGGCCGTATCGCTCTACAAGTCGGGATACGGCATCGGCTCCGGTCCGAACGCCGACAATTTGAGCGTTAATGTCACCGAGCACGGCGCGCGGCACCCGACTGTTCGCCGCGACGATCCGGAGGACGTCTCGGACAGGTTCCCCCGAGGCGAAGAGTTTGACACTGGGGAAGAACGTGCCCTCCTGATAAACGTCCGTCGTGTTAGTTGAATACGCCTCCTTCCCTCCGATATCGAGCCAGTGGGCCTTGATTGCGGAATACCCGAGAAGCTCGCCGGCCACGAAGATCGGCATGATGATTGCGGCATCCTGCGCGTGCGACCCCGTTCCGTAGGGCCAGTTGTAGAGCAAGACATCGCCCATCTCGAGTTCTTTCTCGCCGCCGCAACCCTCGACGGCTGCCTCGACACAGAACGAGAGTGTCCCCATAAAGAGGGGCAAGGTTGGAGCTTGGGCTAAGAGCCTGAACCTGCGGTCGTAAATGGCGCCTGCAAAGTCGAGGACGTCGTAGATGATCGGAGAGAAGGCAGTGCGAATGAGCGCACGCTTCATCTGTTCGGCGGCGGAACCAAGGCTGTGCCGGATCACCTCGGTTGTGATCGGATCTGCGTCGATTGGGCGAAGGTTTCCCGCCGCGCTGGCGCGCTGAGCCGTGTTCACGTTCAAGTCCGAGCCTCAAGCATGAGGGCGCCAGTCTCGTGGCATGTGCCGACGAATCCCATATCAACGTACGTCGTCGTCGTGTCCTCGTAGAGGATGGCAGGCCCGGCCACTGACATGCCCGGCAAGAGCGTGGCTCGACTGTGCTGCGCGAATTCCATCCAGCGGTGCTGTGTGAGCGAGTAGCCGCGACACGATCTTGGCGGTGAGGATGGCATGTCAGCTGATGTCACCCGAAGTTCGGGCCGCGATCGGTGATCGCGAAGGCTTGCACGGATCGCGACGATTTCGAGCGGTTCCTCCAGGGTGATGCCGAACGTCCGCTCGTATTGCTGGATGAAGTCTGCACCCAGGCTCTTCGCAGTGCAGCCAAAACGGCCCCCGTCGTACGCCGCCGAGACAGTGAGCGTGTGCTCCTGTCCCGTGTAACGCATCTCGAGATTGACCTCCCGAGTGGCCGAACTCGTGTCGGTATCAGCGCGCAGCGCAAGAGTCGAGAGCAGCTCGTGTGCGATCTCTTCGGCTCGGGAGAGCGTGTGTTCTTCCAGTCGCATGAGCCATGTCTGCGAAGTCGTCCGAACGACGTCAGCACCAAGCATTCCCCAAGCGGAGAAGTTCCCGGCGCACGGTGGGATCACGATCTTCTTGATCTCGAGATCTCGCGCTAGCGAGGTGGCAAAGAGCGGTCCGGCACCGCCGAACGCAACAAGGACGGCGTCGCGCGGGTCTATTCCGCGCTCGATCGTCACCTCTCGGATGGCGTTCGCCATGCTTGCGGACGCGATGGTGATGACCCCTTCCGCTGCTTCTGCGACTGTTAGGCGGAGTTGCTCTGCCAGCGGTTGGAATGCTCCCTTGGCCAGCTCATTGCTGAGCCTAAGTGAGCCAGCAATCACGCCATCGCCGAGCATCCCGAGAAGAAGCGCCGCATCGGTCACTGTCGGCTCAACCCCGCCACGGCCGTAGCAGACAGGGCCAGGGTCGGCTCCGGCGCTCCGCGGCCCGACCCGTAGTAGGCCGCCGATGTCGATACCTGCGATTGAGCCGCCGCCAGCGCCGATGGATCGAACATCGACCCACGGCGTTTGCAGAGGAAGGCCTCCGATGCGCGCCTCGTACATGAGCTCGGGCCTTCCAGAGCGAATGAGTGCGGTGTCGAAGCTTGTGCCGCCCACGTCGGCCGAGATCACTGCGCCCAGCCCCAGGAGATCCGCCAGCTCCGCTGCTCCTTGAGCGCCGCCAACCGGGCCTGAGAGAATCGATTCGAACGGGCGTGCGCGTGCCTCGGAGAATCCTATTGCGCCGCCGCCCGAACGCCCGACGAGCAGTTCGCCGTGGACGCCAGCTTCCCGAAGCTGGGTCTCGAGGTTACCGAGGTAGGCTGAGACCTGAGGCCGAATGAACGCATCGACCACGGTGGTTGTGGTCCGTTCGTACTCCCGATACTCGCGAGAGATCTCGTGTGAGACGCTGATCTCCCCGCTGTATCCCGCTTTGCGGAGGACGTCTCTGCCTTCGTCCTCGTGGGCGGCATTCGCGTAGGCGTTGATGAAACAGATGGCAACGCACTCGACGTTCTCGCTCTCGAAGAACTGAGCTGCGGCAACCACATCTTTCTCTTCTAGCGGGGTGAGTTCGGTGCCGTCGAAACCGACTCTTTCTCTCACCTCGAGGCGAAGGCGTCGTGGGACCAACGGATCAGCCGGTTGAGGAAAGAGGTCGTATGGATCGGGCCGGTCGCCTCGGCCGACCTCGAGTACGTCACGGAATCCGGCTGTGCTGAGCAAGCCTATTCGCGCTCCGCGCCGCTCGAGAAGCGCGTTGAGGCCGACGGTGTGCCCGTGGATGAAGTATCCCGTTCGAATGATGTCGCCTGGAGGAATCCCGGCACGCACGGCTGCGAGGACTCCTTCTTCGAAGCGGCCCGGCGTTGTAGGCACCTTCGCGAAAGTGATCCTGTCACTTGTCTCATCGACGAGCACGAGATCAGTGAACGTGCCACCGACGTCCACTCCGACTCGGATTGGCTTCTGGGCGACACTCGATCTGCCCTTCAGATTGGAGGACGTCGTGACGACCTTTCCCACTGCTTGCCCTACCCCGTCGTGGTCGCGGATCGGAACCCCGATTCCAGGCGGTCGAACTGGAAGTGAGAGACCTTCTTGCTCACGACGATCGCGAGATCGTCCTCGTAGAGAAAGATCTTGGGATAGGCGTCCCGCCAAAGACGAGTGACCTCGGCGTAGAGGCGCCCGCGGGCAGCGCCGTTGGCCTTGCGAGCCTTCGTCAGAAGGTTGTCCACTCCGGGTATGCAGATCTGACCGGTGTTTTCAGTGCCCTGCAGCTTGCACGCAAGGTCGTATCCGAGGTAGTAGGCGGGGTCAGGAACGAGCGGGCCGTCTCGTCGGAGCACGGCTTGCGCCTTGTTCCCGAAGAGGACGTTTGTGTACGCGGCTGCGGAAAGCTGACGTACCGAGAGGTCGACGCCGAGGGGTTTCCATTCCGCCTGCAGAACCGTCGCCAGCTGTTGGTGGACGGTGTTGCCCGCATCGATGGTCAGCTGAATATGCAGCGGGAGCTTGACCCCAGAGCCCTGCAAAAGCTGCTTCGCTCGCGTCAGCGAAGTCTGAAGCGGCTTGCTGAGAGCCGCGTTGTAATACGGCATCGCCGGTGGGATTGGACCGTAGAACGTACGTCCGATCCCATAGGCAACCCTCGACAGCAGCTGGTGATACGGGACCGCGTAGGCAAGCGCTTCGCGGACCTTGATGTTCTGGAAGGGATACTTCTTCCACGGCAGGATCACCTGTTCGGTATCGGGCGTTGGCGCACTGATAACGGTGACGCTCTTGTCGCTACGGAGGCTCTGGATCGACTGCTTCGAGAGGCCATACGTGATGTCAGCAGTGCTGTTTTGAGCTTGCAAAAGCAGGGTTGACTCGCTCGAGATGAAGTTGACGATCACGCGCTTCGATGCCGGTGGCGTCCCGTAGTAATACGGGTTCGCAACCATCGTGAGTCGGATGTTTGGCTGGTAGCTGCTTAGCATGTATGGGCCGGCGCCTGCATCGTGCGTCGCCATGTACACGTTCGGTTTGTCAGCTACGACACCACCGTGCGCGTCGACAACCTTCGGATCGACAACGGGGACGAATGCCCACGCACTGATGAGGCCGGGATCGGCGTGCTTTACCCGCAGGACGACTGTGGTCGGATTCAGTACCTTTGCGACCGGCGCATTGCCCGGATCGCCGTTGTAGACGTTGAAGGCGCTACTGATGTTCATCTTCAGAGTGCGATCAAAGCTGAACTTCACAGCGCCAGCATCAAGGGGATCGCCGTTGGCGAACTTGAGATTCGGTCGGAGCACGAACGTGTAAGTGCGCCCGTCGGGGCTCACCTTCCATGAGCGAGCAAGCGCGGGGAGGATCTTGGCGTAATTCGTGACCGTAGAGCCTGAGGGGCCCGGTTTTGTGCCGAATGTGACGAGACTGCTGTAGAGGTTCAGGAGAACACAATCAGGCAGCTCGCTGATGTTCGCAGGGTCGAGAGTCGACGGTGCGCCTGCCGCATTCACGACCAACGTTCCCGAAGCGTTCCCAAATCGTCCCGCCGCGCTCGCTCCTGAGGAGGCAATCAGCAGGCCCACGGCTGCCACGATGCACGCACCGAGGCACCGTGTCGATGTCTGATCCTTATACGCGCTCATTTCTTCCTCTCTCAGAAGTAGCGCCGCCGCCGCTCCAGGGCAGCACGGGACGGTTCAGGATTCTGCGAGCGTACGGCGAGCTACCGATCGCGGCCAGCCAGGAACAAGCAGATCTCTGAACAGGACGTGAAGGAAGAGTTAAATCGTCTCAGGGCATGGCTGCGAGAATCAGACCGGTGGAGTGCTCTCTGACGCGCGAGCGAGTTTCGCACTCGCCGCCAGACAATCCAGAGGCATGATCGGCCCGGACGCGACCTTGCTCCCAGAAGGGCCGGTCCCGGATGGGCCAACGCGAGCATCGGTACCTCGTGCCGCCCTATCGTCATGGCGACGCGACCACGGCAGCGCTCTCCGACGCCGGCCTGCACTTTGGATCGGCCTAGGGCTCCTCATCATCGCCACCACTCTCGCGATCTTCGGGCCGTTCGTCTGGCAGCACGACCCGAACGCGATCAACATCCTCGATAACCTCCAGGCGCCTTCTCTCGCCCATCCCATGGGAACAGATGAGCAGGGCCGAGACGTCTTCGCGCGGGTTCTCAGCGGAGCTCGGATTTCTCTCGCGGTTGGCGGCGCAGTCATGGTCGCTGGCGCCGTGATCGGTTGCCTGACCGGGATCATTAGTGCTCTTTCATGGGGGCCGGTCGACTTCGCGTTCATGCGCGTGATGGATTCCTTGCTTGCGTTCCCGCCGCTCATTCTTGCGATGGCGGTCACGATCGCGCTCGGTACAGGAGTGCTGACAGCCTCCGTCGGAATCGTCCTCACAACGATCCCTTGGTACGCGCGGCTCGTGCGCGCGGATGTCCTGCGTATTCGCTCGTTGCCGTTCTACGAAGCCTCAGAGGCGCTGGGAGCAAGCCGTCGTCGGTTGATCCTTCGCCATATCACTCCCCATCTGAGTTCGACCCTATTAGTTCAGTCAGCTTCGGTCTTTGGCTATTCAATCCTTGCCCTCGCGGCATTGGGCTTCGTCGGCCTCGGAGCTCAGATTCCGACTCCGGAGTGGGGAGCGATGATCACCGACGGCTTGCAGTCTGCGTTGACGGGGCAGTGGTGGATCACCGTCTTCCCCGGCATCGGTCTTCTTGTCGTTGTGACCGGCGCGAACGTTGTCGCCGACGGTCTTCGCGACCTCCTCGACCCGCACGCGGACGTTTGAGCCGTGCGGATAGCCTCGTTCATCAGTGCTCGACTTGCCGGCGCTCTAAGCGCAATGGTCGGCGCTTCGTTTGTCGCCTTTGTGGTTCTGCGTGTGGCCCCGGGTGATCCCGCGAGGCTGATTCTAGGCCCGCTTGCCGATCGCGCTGCTGTCAACCAGCTTCGACATGACCTCGGCCTCAACGGCTCGATCGCCGGGCAGTACTGGCACTTCCTCGTCAACTTCTGTCGCGGCGACTGGGGGTATTCGTACGCCCAAGGCGCGTCGGTATCGCGGCTCATCCTCGATCGGCTTCCGGCAACGATCGAGCTTGCCTTGTTCGCATTTGTCGGCGCGTTTCTCTCTGCGGTTCTGCTCGCCCTGCTCGCTACTTATCATCGGCGGCGAGGGATTGACCTCCTTGTGAGAGTGCTTTCGTACGTCGGTCTCGGCGTTCCGCAATTCTGGCTGGGGCTGGTGGGATTGATCGTCTTCTTCAAGGCTGCCCGCGTACTCCCAGGTCCGGAAGGGCGACTCTCAGCTTCTGCTTCGCCGCCGCCTTCCCACACTGGTCTCTACACCGTCGACGCGCTGATCTCGGGCCGATGGACCACTCTTGGTCAGGCGTTGCTGCATCTCCTATTGCCTGCTCTCACTCTCGGGTTTCCTATCTTCGCCTTCCTCGTGAGACTTCTGCGGGCGAACCTGCTAGACGTACGTCGTGAGCCGTTCGTCTTGGTAGTTCGAAGCAAGGGCATCGGACGCTGGGCCACCTATGTGCGTCATGTGCTACCGAACGCGTTCTTGCCAACCTTGACCGCCTCAGGGCTCTTGCTCGCGCAGCTGATCGGCGGAAGTGTTCTCGTCGAATCCGTGTTCGATTGGCCTGGCCTGGGTCAGCTTGTCGTGGGCTCAATCCAACGGCAGGACTACAGCGTCGTCGAGACCTTCATCCTCATCAGTGCGTTCACTTACGTCGTCGTAACAACGTTGCTTGACATGCTCTACGGCATGATTGATCCGCGCGTGGGGTCCAAACGAGCGACGTGAGCGGACGCGTCTCAACGCTTGCGCAGGTCGATACGGTGAAGGCAGACACTGCACTTACCGTGACGGATCTGTGCGTCGACTACGAGACGCGCGACGCGGTCTACCGCGCTGTGCGGGATGTCACCTTCACGCTCAGACGCGGCCAAAAGCTCGGAATCGTCGGCGAGTCAGGCTGCGGCAAGTCAACGCTCGCCCTCGCCTTGCTGGGATTGCTCGAGCCTCCCGCCAGGATCACTCGTGGCGACGTCGTCCTAAACGGCGTATCTCTACTCGCGCTGGGCGAGGGCGAGCTCGACTCAATCCGGGGTCGTGACGTAGCGCTCATCTTCCAGGACCCGATGACTTCACTTGATCCTGTGAAGCGCATTGGCGACCAGATTACTGAAGGGATTCGGCGGCATCAGCCGGAGCTGCCTAGGGCGCAGATTCGACGTCGAACAATCGAACTTCTTGGTGAGGTTGAGATTCCCAGACCCGAGAGGCGAGTCGAGGACTATCCGCATCAGTTCTCCGGTGGCATGAGGCAACGTGCGCTCATTGCAATCGCCCTCGCCAACAATCCATCCGTCATCATCGCGGACGAGCCGACGACCGCGCTCGACGTCACGACACAGGCGCAGGTGCTCGAGCTCATTCACCGCCTTGCCTCCGACCATGGCGCTGCGGTTGTGCTGATTACTCACAACCTCGGGATCGTCGCTGAATTCTGCGACATCGTTCACGCTATGTACGCCGGCAGAATCGTCGAGTCGGCTCCTGTTCACAGCCTGTTTCGGCGACAGCTGCATCCCTACACGGAAGGCTTGTTGGCGGCGATCCCGAGACCAGAGATGCGTGGAAACGATCTCGCTTCGATTCCCGGGGCACCGCCGAGCCTCGCCGCGATTCCGACCGGTTGCCCATTTCACCCGCGCTGCCCAGTGAGGCAGGACATCTGTTTCCGCGTGGTGCCGCCCCTGGAAGGCGTCAAGAGCCCCGACGGACTTCTCACGGCCGAATGCCACTTCGCCGCCGACCGCTATGCCGAGTTCAGTGGCTGATCGAGTCCCTGTCGCCACGGATGACCTCCCTCCGGGGCTGATCGGCTCGGTCGGCGAGAGCCTTCTCTGGGTTGAGGAGCTCACGAAGGAGTTCCGCTCGCACACAGCCCTCAGCCGCTCCACAGATCCTGTTCGTGCAGTCACCGACGTCTCTTTCAATGTCCTGCCAACGGAGACCTTCGGTCTCGTCGGTGAATCCGGCTCAGGGAAGACGACGATCTCCCGTTGCATCGTGGGTCTGACCTCCGCGACGAGCGGCCGAATCTTCTTTGAAGGCTCCGAGATAAGCCGTCTACCGCACCGCGAGCTTCAACGTACAAGACGTCGGCTTCAAATCGTCTTCCAAGACACGGCAGCGTCGCTCGACCCGCGCATGAACGCGGCGGCACTGATCGAGGAGCCGCTGGCGATCCACAATGTGGGCAATCGAGCCGAGCGGCGGAAACAGGTTCGTCAACTCATGGACCTCGTCAGTCTCTCGGCAGAACACGTTCATCGAAAACCTCATGAGTTCTCGGGGGGGCAGCGTCAGAGGATTGCGCTTGCTCGTGCCCTAGCCCTGAACCCGCGATTGATCGTTCTCGATGAACCCGTCTCGGCACTCGACGTATCGGTGCAAGCTCAAGTACTCAACCTATTGCGCTCGCTGCGGACACGCCTCAGTCTCAGTTACCTCTTCATCATCCATGATCTTGCTGTTGCCGAGTACTTCTGTGATCGAGTCGCTGTTCTATTCCTCGGCAGGGTCATGGAACTCGGTTCGAGCGATGACATCTTCCGCGCGCCAGTCCACCCTTACACGAAGATGCTTATCGCGTCCGCGCCGGTGCCTGATCCAGCCCGGTCTCGGCATAGAGGAGTTTCGGTTCGAGACATCACCCCCGGGGGTTCTGTCGGTCGTGGCTGCGTTTATCGCGAGCGATGCTCCGTCGGTCAGATGCGGGAGGTATGCGCCACTATCTCGCCGCCGCTCACTCAAACGCGTCCCGGGCATTGGACCGCCTGCCATTTCGCGACTGAGCGTTCAGGGGACGTTCCGACAGACATTGGACTAGTCGACGTGCCTGGCTCGAGTTGAAAGCGACTGCGATCACTGAATTCGGCGCCGCCGAAGTCCTCCGGGTGGTTGACCTTCCCGATCCGACACCCGCCGGAGGACAGGTCGCGATCGACGTCGAGTGCGCCGGCGTGAACTACGCCGAGGTCCTCAGATGCCGTTGCATCCGCCCCGCGAGCACGAGGTACCGGGATGTAGCGGGTGAAAGCGCGGATGTGTGGGAGGCTCGATCTCAGCGCTGCGTCTCGCCGCAACCCGCTCGCTGTCGTCGCTCGGTTAGCCAAGGTGCCGCGCGAGCCAGTCGACGACGCTATAGGACAGCTCGCTCGATCACGACGGGGTCGTCGTAGTACTGAAAGTGGTGCGTCTGGTCTTACCACAGCAGCTGCTTGTCCGCAGTCGGGACGACGCTGAAATGGCGTCTAGCTATAGGACCCAAGCAGGTTGGTTCTGCTGGCCGGGGGTTGGTGGCCGAGGGCTGAGTGTTTTCGTCGATGGTTGTAGTGCCAGAGCCAGCCGTCAAGTGCTCGTCAGGACGGTTTGAACACGACGTGGTCGAGGCGGCCTGTGGGTGGCTGTCACGGGGGACAATCGACGGCAGTGGGGTGCCGTTTGTGCTCGTGTCTGTCGCCGACGGGCCGATGTGCCCTGGTGGGTTCCGAGTGGAAGCGGTTCGCTCAACCCGACCGCTGGGATCCTCGGCGTCCTTTACAAGAACTCCTTCGATCATCCGTGGACCGCGGCCAACTAACCGTCGACAGGATTGGAGCTGGATTAGACAGGAGGTGAAGTGAGGGGCCACAACCAGAGAGCCAGTTCACGGCCGTTTGTCGGGTCCACACCATCAGGGCTTTGCAGACTGTCCGAGATCAGGGAGCTTCGCAGGACGCAGTTTCGACACGCGATGCGCCGCAGCTTCTATCTTCTACTGCAGCCGTGGCTTGTGAATCGAACGCATCCGCGCGGCGCTCGCGCGCCTGGCGTCGGCGTATGGACGGCCACCTTCAAGAGCACGTTCGCTCAAGACTGGTTGCGCGCGCTCTGTTAGCCGCGCTCATCGCGTTGATTGCACTCTCAGTCGCGGCGATCGCGAAGGGCGGAGCGCCCGGTCCGCTTGGCGGTCAACTGGTCTATGCCTCGAACCGTTCGCCAGCGCTCCGACAACCACAGGTAATGCAGGTGACCGCCGGCCGGAGGCCGCGAGCTCTCGCGGTGAGTGCACCCGTGCCAGACGCCGTGCTTTCGCCATCGGGCAGGCAATTCGCGTGGGTTAGCGCAGGCACAATCGCCGTCGGCCGGCTCGGTGCCGCTCGAGCCGTCTTCGCCGCACCCAACATCGTCGGAGGCTCGGCTATCTGGTTTCCGGATGGTCGCAGGATCGCTTTCACGCGAGAGCAGACGACAACCTGTCTCAATCGCCCCGGTGAGTGTCCGAATCCGGAACTCTGGGCGGTCGGCGCCACCGGTTCTGGGTTACGACTTCTCGCGGAGCACGCGAGCGAGGCTGTCTGGTCGGCTAACAGTCGGCGGATCGCTTACAGCGGGAACGTGGCCGGCAGCAGCCCTCGCATCTCGATTCTAGACACCCTGACGGGAAGTCGAAACGTGCTGCCGATCGACGGTCAACCGCTTTCGTTCTCGCCGAGTGGCGACTGGCTCGCCTACTTACGCAACCAAGACGTCTATCTCATCGCGGCTGACGGCAGCGGCAAACGAGACATAGGGGCGTTTAACCTGGCCCGCTGGTCACCGGACAGCCGCGAATTGGCGCTCGTTCGAGAGGGTTACCCGTCTCGAGTCGTGATCGCCAATGGCGACGGTCGGCAGCAGAGCCTTCTACGACTGCGAGGCAGTTGGGATGTCGAGCAGATCGCCTGGCGAGCAGATGGCCGCGCTCTCGCCGCCGTCGTTCGCAGTCGCGGTGGCGCGGTGTCGATTCGCACGATCACCGTTCCGGGCGGGCGCTCCGGCGTCCTGGTTCGTAGCCGGCCACGGGTTGTGATCGGGACGATTTCCTTCGCAGCCCAAGGTGGTAGTTTGACGTACACAGAGTCGCTGACCAACAGTCCGCACGACCTATGGCTCGTCGACGCCGGCACGACTGACTCGCGGAGGCTGACCGAGGACGGACTCGATGAGCTGGAGCCGACGGTGTCGCCGAACGGGCGGCTAATCGCCCTGACGGTTAGGGGCCCGAATGGAGAGACCTGGCTTGCGACGATGCCGATCTTTGGAAGTAAGCCAGGCCGACTTCCTGTCGGTCGCGGCGCTGATCGGGATCCAACCTGGGCGCCCGACGGCTTGCACATCGCCTTCACGCGCGTGCGAGCGAACGGGAGTGGCCAGATCTGGACTATCGCCGCGGATGGCAGCGACCCGCAGCTGCTGTTGGCTGGCAGCTCTCCCACGGCTGGTGTCTCGCAACCTGACTTTTCGCCGGACGGAACGCGGATTGCGTACGTCTGTGCCCTTCAGCTTTGCATTGCAAAGGCCGACGGCAGCGAGCAACAGCAGGTAAGCGAAGAGACGCCTGTCAGTTGGCCGACGTGGTCGCCAGACTCCCGTCACCTCGCGTTCATCGATAGCCGGGGTTTGACCTCTCTCGACACGACGACGGGAGCGACGCGCGTCCTCGTTCCTCCCGCTGCCGGCGTGAACCCAGTCGATTCGCAAACGAGGCTCAGCTGGTCTCCTGATGGCAATTGGATCGCCTTCGGGCGGCTCATCGTGCCTCCTGACCGTCTCGGGCTGGTTGCTGAGGTTGCATATGCGCGAGCAGACGGCAGCAACAGCCTCAACGCAGGCTTTTCAGGCCCTGGCGACAGCATCGACCCCAGCTGGTTTCCCTAAGCAGGCCAAGCGAACTCCTGGCCGTTGCACAGGCTTCGGGTCATCACGTGCCAACGCCAGAGTTGTTCGTATGTCAAAGGTGGCACGCGTTCAGCGGGCTGGGCGTTCGACTGGGAACCCAGCCTTCGCGATCCGAGGTTGATCGGGGCCAGAGCCTGCCCGACCCGTCGTCGACGCCGATGACGACGTGCACGTTGCGGAGTTGTGGGACTGACAGGAAGATCGGCGCGATCTTATGACTGAGCGGACACAGACCGAGGGTGACGACGATGCTTCACGGTTGTGCCGGTCTTGGGTCTTGGTCCAGCTGAGCGATCCTCACGTCGGGGCGGCGTGGGCTGGTGACCAATCGGCTCGGGGTCTGGCGTCGACGGCCGGGATGGTGCTGCGGTTGCCCGACCGCCCGATGCTGTGCTGATGACCGCTGATCTCGCCGACCACGCCGACGACGTTGAGTACGAGGTGGTGTAGCAGTTGATGGCGCCGATCGACGCGCCGCTGTACGTGTTGCCGGGCAATCACGACGATCGTTCTGGCCTCCAGACGAAGGTCGGTTGGAAGATCGTCTCGGAGGAGAGTGCGCGATCCGAAGTAGGCGAGCCTCCTTGCGCGAGTCGTCGAGGGCGTCGCCACCGTTCGCTTAAACGAGCCACCACTCGGCAATGCTGAAGAACGGTGCCGCGAGGTAGCCCCGGCAGGGACGTGGCGCGAGCTCGCCGGCTGCTGCTGGCGCGGAGAACGGATCGAGGGCGTCGACGTCAGCGTTCGGGCGGGTGGGCGTTCGCGTGGTGACCCTCCTAGCTGTGTTGGCTGAGGCCGTGTGCCATGAGGTCCCCACCGAGCGTCGCCGTCTCAGAGCGGTTGGCGACCGCGCTGACGGTCACCGAGATCAATTCCGGTCATGGTGAGTCGAACTGGGCGACGCTCGAGCGCTTCCTCGATGGCTTCGCCGCCGCTTTCTAGGGCTGGGTTGCTCGAACCACTCGACGGGGTCGACACGGCTCCGGCAGAGATTGGGTGACGAAAACACCCCTTTCCTGGCGCGGGCGGGAGCACAATCGCTCCATGCTGTGGCTAAGCATCGTTCGCCATATCCCTGACGCGGTTGCCGCCGTTGCGTTTCTCTATCTGATCATCCCGACCCTGATGGACAACGTTGGTCCCCGGAATTCGTCGCGAGCGTCATTACGACGGAAGGAAAGTGATTGCGACGATCTGCAGGAGCGTCCCGAACAGAACCATTAGAACAGCACCACGTAGAAGCGCGAGGCGGGCCGCGGGATCGTCGAGGCGTTCTGCGAACGCCTCGACCGTGACCGGTTCCGGCGGCAGTGTCCCTGGACGGCCGAACGCGCGGCCGAGAGCTGTTCCGACAACGAGCACGATGATCGAAACAAGCGAGACGACAACGGCCGCGTTCCAGATTGTCCTGCCCGATCCCGACACAGACCGGTTCACCCAACCCGAGTCGAGCGCCGCGTAGCTGATCAGAGCGGCTAGGAATGAGATCGCGGCGATTGCGATGGCGAGCCGAACCAGACCACGCAACAAACGGTAGGCGTGACGGCCGAACGCAATCTGCAGGGCCGGCATCCGGCTGTTCAACCAGCGTTGTTCGAGTCTCGCGATTCGATCCGCTATCAGCAGCTGTGGCGTCACAAGTAGCGTGCCGAGGGCAACGAAGATTAGACCCCAGACGACCATCAGATCGCGGTTGTCTCTGGTCTGGAAGCTCGACACCGCGAGCCATGCCAGGACAGCGACGAACGCGAGTGCGGCTGGCCCCGTCGGTCGCGCCGGCTCGGCGGCTCGTCCCGTGGTGCGATGACGCAGATGGCGTGCCTTGGACGTCGCTCCCTCGCACAGTTCGCGAAGAATGGCATAGACCGCATAGAGCGGAAAGACGACAAAGGCCTGCGCCATCGAAACGCCGTCGGCCTCGGCGTTGAGTTCGATGAGACGTCGCTGGCGCTCGTCCGCGCGAGCGTCCGGAGGGGACGGCCGTTGAATGAGCGGAGCTGGAGCTTGCGCTGAGCGCTTTGTCAAGGCGTAGACGAAAGCGCCGCCGAGCAGACCGCCGATCACTCCGGAAGCGATGTTGACTCGAGGGTGCATCGGGATAGAGAGGTACCAGACGCATCGGCGGACGAACGGGCCGATTCCGGTCACGGCCCAGTGGCTCGAGACCTGCTCTCGGCGATTTTGAGATGTTCAGACGAGGTTCGTTGGTCCGCGGCTGGATCTCGGGCGCGCAGTTGGTGTGGAACTTACCGATGCCGCGTGCTCCGACGTTGTGATGACTCTTGACATTGAAAGATGAGCGTGTAATGGTCGATTGTCATTGATCTGGGCTGAAAGGGTGTCCCTCAATGGACAGCAACTCGTTCAAATTCGAGTCGTCTATCCCACACGGAAGGTTCGAAGGCGGCACCCTCCTTCGGGCGTCCCAGGAAAAGTTCCCGGCTCTGAAAGGCCTTGCCGTTCAAGGGTTGCATCTCGAGCCAGGCGCTGTGCGCGAGCCACACAGCCATCCGAATGCGCACCAGCTCGACTACTGCGTTCGCGGCCGCGCTCGAGTCGGCATCGTCGGCCCGGAGGGACATCGCCAGATCCTCGACCTCGATGAGGGTGACATCTCCTTTGTCCCTCAGGGCTTCGTCCACTGGATCGAGAACACAGGGCCCAACAGACTTCACTTTCTGGTCGTCTTGTCGCACGAGGAGCCACAGACAATCGAGCTCTCCGAGACGCTCGCGGGTGTCCCCGACGATGTCCTCGCGAAGATCCTTGGAGCCGGCCTGGAGTCTCTTGCAGCTTTCCCGAAGAGCGCGGTGGTCATCGGTTCCGGCTAAGCGACCGAACGAACGGCCTCGTCCGGGATCGCATCGCCAAGGAGGGCGTGTGGGTAGCCGCTGCCGTCCATGTTTTCGTGATGGTGGAGGGCGATCTCGGCGGCGAGGTCGAGTACCGGGCAGCCCCGGTCCGCGAGCAGCCAGTGGCCGATCTCGGTGTGCGTCTGGACGACAGCCCGCTCTTCGGGTGTGAGCGGCCCGGTCCGGGCCAGAATCCGTGCGGGACGGCGATCTTGCCGATGTCGTGGAACGGGCTTGCCTCCACGAGCACCGCTCACCGCTCGGCGGAGATGTCCAGTTGGGCGGCGACGGCTGCCACGAGCTGCTCGTTTGCCTGCCGTGGCTCCCGAAGTCGCCGCTTCGCCGCTCCACCACCGCCACCAGCCGGTACAGCGCTCTCCGGCCGAGAAGCCGCACATTCTCGACGTTCAACATCGTTGTTCCCCCGATCCGCAGAATGTTGTCTTCTGTCCTTATCGCGCTCCCGATTCAGAGACCGCAACCCTCGTCCGGGGTAGGCGAGGTCGCGAATGGTTCGCGCGCGCGCGATTAGCAGAATCCGAGGAGGGTGTCGTGCGACCGGGGATGCGGTTTTGTTCAGCCTGCGAGGTCAGAGCGGCGAAGCGGATGGCCCGGCTTTCTCACGATCGGCAGCGTTTCCGTCCAGTGCTCGCAGGTGCTGCAGAGGAACAACGGAGTGCCACTGGCGGTGCTGTTGGCATAACGGCCGCGGCGTCGTTCGCGGCAGGTGGGGCACTCCTCCTCGCCTGAAAGGATTTGAGTGTCATCTGCGGCGAGAGCGAGCAGCTCGGCCTTGTTGAATGGCTGGCACGAGGTCGGCAGGTCATGATCGATTTCGACCGACGGGCGGACGACGAACCCGATCTCCCCAGCCCCGGTCAGCTGCGCTTCGATGTCGTAGAAGGGGCCGCGGGCCCACACGTGTGCCCGTTCGTCCTGCTGCTTCAGTATCACGAGCCGATCGAGGGCGCGCTCGAGTCCAGGCACGTCCTCAAAGACGGCGTCGAGCTGATTGTCAGGCTGATTGCGGCCCACTGTCCACATGCGACGAACGTAGCGCATGATCCCGCCGGTGCGCATCGTCTTTCGCTATTCGCTGCTGTCGGCGGAGTTGAACCAACCCAGGGTGGTGACGCAGGGCTGAGGAGCAGAGCACTCTCTTACTGCGTCGGGCGTTGCTTGACGCCGAGAGCGGAATCGACCCCTGCGGCGCGCACCGCCTGGCGGAAGGACTCGCGCAGCTCGGCCAAGGCCATCGACTTGCCGTCCAACAGTGTCGCGAGAAGCTCTGCGAGCGGCCACTTGATCAGCAGTCCTTGCCGCGACAGGTAGATACCGACCGCGCGGATCTCATAAGCATCGTCGTAGTCGAGCAGCACGTAGCCGAGCAACTGGTAGAGGAGACGCGTGCGGGTGAACTTCGGATCGACCGTGGTCTTGACGTCGAATAGACACCCGGCGCTGATCAGGTCGGCGTCAGCACCGCCAATCGCGCCGCTGCCGGCGAACGTCGGGTTGAGGAAGAGTGGTTCGTGGGCGAGTTCCGGCAGGTGGGAGGAGAGAAGTCGCGCTAGCGCGCAGAGGTCGTCGACCCAAACTTGGGGTGCGAGGGCGAGCGCATCGTCGAGAGTCGCACCCCGCTCGAGCGAGAACAGTGGCGAGTTGATGCGCAAGCCGGCGCGGTATAGCTCTTCGAACAGGCCGAGCAGATAGCAGTAGCGGCAAAGAAGCTGTTCTTGCCCGTCGTCGAGCGCGCGGCCGACGGGTGCCAGCTCGGCGAGCACTGCTGAGAGCTCGCGCTCGAACTCGTCGATCAGTCCGATGATCGGGGCGGCGGAAGCCAAGGGCGCTCTCGGGAGCGCAAGGAACCGATCCGGCGCGACGCGGGTTGGGCGCCGTCGGTCGCGCTGTGGGTCGAGAAGATGTATGCCCGATGCCGCTCTCAGCTCATGGAGCGGGGTGACCGCGAGTGAGTAGCGCAGCCGGTAGTCGAAGGCCGTTCCGACGGTGCCGGGAATGCGCTGATCGGTATCCGGACGGAGTGTGGACGCAGACTTCAGGCGCGCGTTCCAGTCGGTGCTGATTGGCTTCGCGTTCGGGAGCCAGTCGTTGAACCAGCGCGTGACCGGGCCTTCCTTCTTATCGAGCTCAGCCGTGAGTGACATCGGAGGAAGTCTGCCGGTCGCGGTGGTCGGTCTCTGCGCATGAGCGTCTGTGCGGCGCCACCTTCCCAAAGTGGCCGTCCGTGTCGGCGCACACGAGGTGCGCGTCAATCGCCCGCTCACCGGCGCCGAGCGCAATCTGCTGCGCAGGCTCGTTGACCACGCGCGACGTGAGGCGATCGACTGGACCGCAGAACGGCGCTGCAGCGGCTGCGGCGTCGAGCATCGTGACCGCGAGACGGGGCAGGAGCGCTACAGCTCCGGCTGTCGCGTCTGCACCGACCGACGCTTGGGCCGCAGACGTCGAGGGCACGCCGGGGCGTAAGCAAGTCGGCGGGATGTCGGCATCGCCGCAGCCATGAGGAGTTCGATGGCGCCTAGTGTCGGACTCTGTCAGCAGAAGGAGCTCGGATGCCTGGAGGAAAGCGTCCGCCTCGCGAGCCGATTCGACGACCCTTGCCGCCAGACGACTCGCGGCGCTGAGCATCGGCGGTGGGTGCCGCAGCACCCACCGCCGGCCTCAATCGCCCATCCGCGTCTATGCGCCAGCAGCGTCCGGAGTACGGAAGGCGCTTGCGAGCTCGGCGATCTCCTTCTCGTCGAGTCGATGAGCGGCGGCGATGTCGCGCCAGTTGGCAACCGCTTGAGCGACGCAATCGAGCTGATCGCGTGCGCCAGAGTCGGTCAGCCGATAGAAGCCTGCAAGCGGAAGAAGGGTCGCAAGGCTTGCCTCCGTATCGCGCTGGTCGATTGCGAGCTTCAGATGCTTGATCCCCGCTTCTGGGTTTGGATTCAGATCGAAGACCGGCGACAACGTCCAGCCCTCAGCATGATGCAGAAAGCCATGATTGCGCCGTTTGCAACGACGCGGTTCGGGCAGCGCGTGGCGCAGGCGCTCGGTCGCTGCAATCGAGGTGAGGAGGACCGTGCGGTTTACGTCTTGGCCGATGGCGAGTTCCTCGGCCGCTTCTCGCAACAGCGCATGCTCGACGCCCTACCAGACGATGTCCGCAGCGACGTGTTCGCAGCGGTCGAGCGCTCCGATCGCGGTTTTCAGGTTGGTCTCGAGGAAGCCGAACGGTTCCTCGACGGCGAGGAGCCACAGCCCGCACAGGCGCCACCGCGGCGCTCGTCGGTGGCGGCGCCGGCGACCGCAGGGCTCGAGATCGATGCGATGCTCGCGCTCTGGCGCGAGGACTACGGGCTCGCCGCCGAGCTCGCCGACCGTGTCGCCCGCGACCTGGCGCAAACAACGGAACATCGCGCCTTCTGGCTCGCCTTGCGTGCACTCGCCCTCAAGCTCGCGGGCGACTTCGGCGATACCAACGCGGCGAGACAGAGTCGAGTGGCGCTGAGAGCGGCAGCCATGGCGGGAGCTCGGAGCACCTTCTTCACTCGCCTTCGCCTAGCCGGAAGCCGCCTCGATGGGGAAGCCGTGGTTGCGTCGACTGATCGGGACGATGCGGTCTTCGCAGCTTGGGATCAATTGCTTGCACGCCACGGGGCAGGGGGGCCGCGCTTCGAGC